>Ga0310695_10001178_pt1 | contig 63195 bp, 54 predicted proteins | sample RumenRJG_04DNA_FD_203882 | JGI IMG/M metagenome (GOLD analysis project Ga0310695, IMG submission 203882) | Bovine rumen microbial communities from Lethbridge, Alberta, Canada - RJG_04 (v2) (version 2) | ecosystem: Host-associated > Mammals > Digestive system > Stomach > Rumen | place: Canada... | reverse complement strand
TTTTCCCATACTTGGTCGCGTGGGCGGTTTAGTCCATTGGTAGTTTAACGCACTCCGGCAATTCAGCAGGTCTCGTACCTGCTGCTTTTTGGTTGCCGGAGTGCGTTAAACTCTCTTACCATTTTGCATGCCAAGGTATCCGACAAACAGGAATTGACCGAGCTCTTCAGAGCGAGGAATACGAGCAACAAGCATAGTGGTTGCGAGACTGTCACCCTGCAAACTGGAATCCGTCACTGCTTTAACATTGCACTGCCCTTTATATGATCAATATTCGTAGGATTGATTTACTTTCCTGAGCGCAGCTACATAATCGCAGCCTTTTTCTTTCACATCTTCCGGATTTATCGGATAATGTACATTGTAAAGAACCCCTTTGCCTCCGAATATATCCTCCATATAATCCTTTTCTATATGCCCGCCTACGACTTCAAGGCAAATCATAACATGATCATCACCCGGTACAATTTCTTTCTCCCACAAATATTGGCACTCAAGGTTCATGAAGCATTCAGCGACCATCGGCGCTTCTATCCATGAAGCTTTCTCCACGGTAAGCCCTGATGAAGTTATCTCATCCGTTTCGAACTGATTGTTCTGTATCGTCTGCATGCAGGCTTTGTATAAATCAGAAGACATGAAATTCAGTACTGCTGCCTTCTTTTCGTTCAGGCTTTGGTAAAGATGTCCACACTTATTCACGCTGCATAGAATCACGTAGTACCCGCCTCCATGATTCGCACTCGTAAACCCTGCCCATGACTGCATCGTAGCATTTGGCTTTCCATTAGATTTATAGGTTGTGACAAGAAACATCGGAGTCGGTATTCCCATAATAAATTCTTTCCAATCAAACCCGAAGTTTTTAGCAAATTCCCCGTATGTCCCCTTCATAGATTCAGGCATTTCTTTGTATTCGTATTTCATCTTTTTCTTTCCTTTCGCACTAAAGCCTACAAAAGAATTAACTTCAATTATCCCGACAACCTTCGATTTGCCGATGGTCACACCTGCCGGTGATTTCCGGCGGGTATTTGATTGCGGAACTTTTCCAGCGCCATCTTCAGACATAAACAGGATCAGATCTTTTTGAGGGTGAAAACACGGTCGTTAACGCTTTGCTGAAACTGTTCATCCGTCATGGACGGATCACGGGTTGCCTGCCATATGCTGCAGGGAATCTGACCGCAGGAGGCGCAGGTTGCATAATGATACTTGTTGACACAGCAGCCGTAGATAGGGCAGGGTTTTCCTTCCGGAGCGTGAAACACTTTTCCGCAGGCTTCGTTGCATCCGGTGCAGAGATTGCCGTGCAGGGGGCACGCGGAGCAGTCCATTCCACAGACAGAAAGCCCGAGGATTTCGCGCTGCTTTGCCTTACTGAAATCCTTCAGCACCAGCTGATAAGAGCGGTCCAGCCAGCGCATCAGCAGGTCGTCCGGAATATTCCCGTCGGCTTTGACGGAGTTCCAGTGCTGTTTGTTGCTGTAGTACCCGGGAATGATATCCTCATACTGCTTCCGCATCAGTTCGCCTTCCAGCGGCTCCAGCTTGAAGTTGATATAGTAAGGCTTGTCGTTATCATCCAGCAGGATGGCGGCGAACATCTTTCCTCCGATGTGATACCGGATCCAGTTCCATTCCGGCTGCAGATCTTTTGTGACGCCGCGCCTGGCCATCAGGTATTCGTCAATCCAGGGATATTTCACTGAGCATACCTCCTTTGCTTTTCAAAGGCATAGTATCACATTAAACACGACATCAATATGTCATGTATTATGCATATCATAAATATTTTTACCGATTGACCGCAGCTCTTCCCGTAATTCCAATGGTTCCAGCAGTTCTGCCTCTCCCTGAAAAGACAGAATCCAGCTGATCAGGTGATTCTTGTCGGTAAAGCCTGCAGAAAACAGACAGTCTCCTTCCGGAGTAAGCTTATAGCAGTCAGGCCCGTATTCTTCAACCAGCCGCCATTTATATGCGGAACTGATTCGGACAGTAACGTGATACTTGTCGGGGAATGCCTGCTCGCCGAGAAGATCCGGCAGTTCCATCTGCCGCGTTATGAATGGCTCACCGATCTGCAGGGAATCCATGCGGTCCAGTTTAAACAGACGAGGAGCAGCCTTTTCCCTGCACCAACACCATAAATACCAGCTTGACCACTGAAACACCAGCAGTGACGGTTCCACAATCCGATTGCTTTCGCCGTTTCGTGACAAATAGTGGAATGAGATCAGCCGATGCTGTTCGATTGCTCCATGCAGCAACTCAATCTTCTCAGACAGGGATGCTTTATGCCAGGAAGCGAGATCGATCAGGATATGCTGGTCTCCCGGAAGGATTCCGGATGAACCGGGACTGATCTTTTCCATCAGCTGCCGGTACAGGTTATTTCCGCTTACACTATCCAGACTTCTCAAGCCGGACAGAATCGCATGCATTTCACGGGAGGTCAGGGCAGTACGATCCATCCTGAATCCGTCCATGATCCGGATGCCGCCGCCCACACCCTGCTGTGTGACGATGGGAATACCGGCCTGGTTCAGCGCTTCAATATCCCGGTTGATTGTACGGCGGGATACTTCAAAACGTTTTGCCAGTTCCGGCGCGGTGACCTGCTCCTGGTTCAGGAGAACAGAGAGGATTGCGATCAGACGGTTAAGTTTCATGTGAGACACCTCAAACAGGACATAATAATGACATGTTTATTGTATCATACCGTCAGCAGCTTAACAAAAAGAACATGACAATGCTGTGACATGTTCTTTGAGCCAGTAAGAAATTTATTTGCCGGAGCCTGCAGGAGACAGCCTGTGGAGAAACCACCTGGCGACCCTGCCTTCCACCAGGTTGTTGATTGTGCTGATACTGAACGGACTAACGCGGTCCTGCCAGTTCAGCAGGGTTTCACGTAAAGGGTTTTATCCATGATGCTCCTTCAGGTATTCATCACGCAGCAGGGACAGGTGCCTGATGATATCCGGATTCCAGTGAATCAGTACAGGAAGCTTTTCGCAAGGGAATTCACCGCATAAACCGCAGAACTGCACGCCATGGTCCCGGACGCAGGCGTGAACCTTGCACCGGCCGGAGGCAGCCCATTCGGGCACCCGACCGTCGGATTCGATGCAGCCCGGGCAGCGGCCGTCGGCCTTTTTCGCACAGCCGGTACAGCATTCACCGCAGGCAGTGATCAGGGTAAAATCAGTCATCGTCAGTTCTCCTGTATCGTATCGGACGGCTTTTCCGGCAGCGTGCAGTCGTTCACTTTTGCCAGGCGCTGTACCGCTTTGTCAATCTGCCCGGACAGCTTTTTGGTCCGGCGGACGCCGGGCTCCAGCCAGATGTTCTGAACGGTGAAAGTGTTGTTTTTCCGGTCGGCCTTCGGTTCAATCCTGCCGACGAAACGGTCTCCGCAGATCATGGGAAGCACATAGTAACCGTATTTGCGTTTGACCGCGGGCGTATAGATTTCCCAGGAATACTGAAAGCCCCAGACGGCTTCGATCAGTTTGCGATCCCAGAGCATGGGATCAAGCGGAGCCAGAAATTCCAGCCTGGATCTGGTATCGGCCTGCCCGGCCGTAACGGACTCCAGCAGGGGAAGATCCTCCCGGAGCATATACAGCGGGAAACGGATGCCTTCCACCTGAACGGCGGAAATACTGCCGTTTTTTTCAAGACGGTCAAAGGAGGCGTTCCGCTGCTCCGTGGTCATGCTGATGCCGAGCCATGCGGTGGAATTGCGGTTCCAGAGCAGACCGACGGCCCCGATCCTGCGGCAGATACGCCAGTCCGTGAAGGCTTCCTCATCCCGGCAGGGATTCGGGGCACGGAGCAGATCGGAGGGAAAGTATTTATCCGCCAGATCATAATACTTCCGGGAACCGGTTTTATGGTGAATCAGCAGGACTCCGTCCGTATACAGCTGTTCCAGCACGGAACGGGCAGCCAGGGAGTCTTTTTCCCAATGACCGCTCCAGTGCATGGAGGAATGCCAGAAGATGGTTCCTTCAATGGGCAGGGTATCGCTGCTGACGGGGCCGTGCTTCCGGATATAGTCGATTGCCTGCTCCTCCAGTTCGGGAATGCCGGGGAACTGCCGCCCGTGGGCGACGCTCCTTTCCCGGTAGCCGGAGAAGAAAGGCCAGTCCTCCCGGGGCCAGATAGACAGTTCCTTGTCGGAATAATCCACCAGCAGACGGTCGCGGTATAACAGGTCGTTCAGCATCTTTCTGCGAAAACCTTTGACGCGGGACTGAAGGGTCAGCTCCGCGTTCCGGCCGCAGACATCCACGGGATCAAACTGAATGCAGCCGGCCTGGCGGACAAACTGATACGCGCCGTCCTTCCGGATGAAACGGTAGTCTCCCAGCAGACCCTGCTTCAGCAGGATAAACTCCCTGGCCTGGTTTTTTGTAACGGTCAGCATAGGCATCCTCAGCCGCAGTACGCGACGGCGTCCGCCTGGAAGTGCAGGCCGTCCGGTCCGCCGAAGTGGGCAAATTCAGTCTGGATGGATTTGCGGGCGGGATATTTGCCCTTGAAACGTTCTTTGATGACTTTTTCCATGACGGGGATATTGAACACATCCCGGAAGAGGCAGTCCATCTGAACCACGTTTTCCAGGGTAAGCCCGAAGAGAGCAAGACGGCTTTCCATCTGGTCAAAGGCGCCGTTGATCTGCTCCTCCACCGTGCCGCCGACATTCCCGACGCAATAGCTTAAAAAGCAGTAATCGCCGGTCTTAATGATGCCGGAATGAGCCCAGCCTTCACTGATGTCTTTTCGGATGATTTCACTCATGGTAACCAATATTTCCTTTCGGTTTTTTACGGAACATATTCGCGAATAACGGCCAAAGTTATTTTACTATGAGGCGGAAAAGAAGAAAAGCGAACAAACAGATTTTTGGATGAATATCAGGAAAAACGGGACAAGAAAAAGCCTCCGGGAACGAATGCTTCCGGAGGTTTTTTCAGGGACGCAGGCCGGTCAGACAGCTCCGCTGCCTTTCAGGACGGCAGCCCGGACTTCAATGCTTTTCTGAAACGCTTCAGCAGGCCGTCCGGAATATTTCCGGTGCGCTGCGGGAAACGATCCGCAGGGAATTTCAGGCCTTGAGGAAATCATCCCGTTTCGGCGTGAAGACATCCAGCAGGACGCCCTTTTCCAGACAAACGGTTCCGTGAACCAGTCCGGAAGGAACCACAATGGAGTCGCCGGGATTCAGGATGACGGATTCATCCTCCACACTGTAGCGGAAGGAACCGGACAGAACATAGCTCAGCTGGGTATGGGGATGAGTATGAGGCGCGCCTTCCGAACCTGTTTCGAAGCTGACTTCCACAGCCATGAGGGAATCGTCATAGGAGAGAATCCGCCGGTCTGTTCCGCCTCCGAGCGGGATTACTTTGGTATCCTGGTGATGCTGTACAATGCCTTTCATATACTGATCCTCCTGATTTTAACGGCACTTTTCAGCGCCGAGATGCTTTTTCACAAAATCCCAAAGCTCCTCATCCGGAACGCTCGCCTGGCCGCTGGGAAGCAGGAAGGCTTTCTGAGGGGTGACGTAAAGGTAAATGCAGTTCTTTTTCCGGAAGGCCTGGCAGGCTGAAGACCAGGACAGGTCCTGAGAGGCTTCCTTTTTCTGATTGTTTTCGATGTGAATTCCAGCCTCACCGAGGGTCAGGGTATAGACGCTGCGGGCGGGCTTCAGCCCGGCGCGGACCGCATGCATATTCACCTGGCTGAGAAAAGTGCCGATATACACCAGGGGCAGGCCGATACCCACGGCCAGCAGTACGGCGGCAATCATGCCGGACTGCTCCTTCCGGGTGAGGAGCGCGATGATGGCAAAGGCGATGAGAATGGCGGAAAACACCGCGGGACGAACCCACTTTTTCCGCAGGATCAGCATGTCGAAACGCGCGAAACGCCGGAAAGTCTTCTCATCCAGCTTCACAGGAATGGAAATGGTTTTGGCTGCTTCCAAGGTTCTGTTCCTCACTTTCCCGTGGGGGTGATTTTGCGGCTGCCTGCCTTTGAACGGCCGGCCAGCTCACTGGGGGACATCTCAAAATACTGCCGGAAGGCACGGAAGAAAGCGCTGTAATCCGTGAATCCGCTGGAATACCCCGCCTGCTGGACGCTGTAGCCCTGGCGGATCAGTTCATGAGCAGTTTCCAGACGCTTCCTGCGGATGTAATCCCCGGGCGTCATCCCGATGATCCGCTTGAACTGCCGGGTCATGGTGTTTTTGTCCAGGAAGAAACGCTGGGCCAGACTGCTGACGCTTATGGGCTCCCGGTAATGGGCGTTGATGTATTCATGAACTTTCATGATTTCGCCGTACCGCGTTCCCGGATCTTCCTGCGGCTTTGTCCGCTGGTTCAGTACCCGGCTGATATGAATCAGGAGCTGGGAAAGAATCAGATGACAGAGATACTGGCTGTCCGCGTCCGCCCGGTTTTTTTCATACAGCAGGGAGTAGAGCAGGTTCAGGATGATATGATAAGTCTTTTCCTCCGGAACAATCAAGTGCTGATCCTGCAGGTTGGTTCCCATAGTGCCCAGGGTCTTGGGCAGAAAAATGGACAGAGAGGAGACAAACTGGGGATTGAGCCAGAGCACGATCCGCTCGATGTTCCGGGGCGGCCCCTGCAGTTCCGGCCAGTGCGTTTCCCCCGGAGGAACCAGGATCAGGTTGCCGGGGTGAAGATCATACTGACTGCCTTCCACATGGTAAGTATAGCCATCGGACAGCAGGCAGTAAAGCTCATAAAAATCATGCCGGTGGGGCGGCACACCGAAAGTCGCGGCATCGCAGTAGTGGTAAACTTCGATGTCGTTTCTGCTCATCTCTTGCAATATATTGAAGGCAGAGATATAGGCACCATCCATAGCGGCCACTTCTTTCAACAATATTTCTACCTGCATTATACATAAAATGATGTTTTTTGCAATATTATATGTATTTTCAACCATGTACAAAATGGAATGGATATGATTAAATATTGCCATCAGAAGGATGAGATCATCCTCAATTAAATAAGGAGGCATTTTCCATGAAGAAACTGCTTGGTATCCTGCTGGCCCTGGCTCTGCTGCTGGGCTGCACTGTCGCTTTTGCCGACCCGATTACCCTGACCTATGCTGAAGTGAACCCCGTTCCCGCTACTCTGGAAGAGAACAACGAAAGCGGCTCCGTCGTCAGCGACGTGGCCTGGGCTTTCAAAACCAAACTGGAAGAACTGTCCAACGGCGAAATCCTGGTTGACCTCCAGGGCGGCGGCGTCATGGGACCGGAAAAAGATGTCCTGGCCAACATCCTGGGCGGCGACACCTCCGTGGATATCGTCCGGATCTCTGCTTTCGCCCTGAACCAGTACGGCGCCAAGAAGAGCGTGTTCCTGACCCTGCCCTACGTGTTCAGCAGTGAAGAACATTACTGGAAGTTCACGAAGAGCGACCTGGCCAAGGAAATGCTGGCTGAAGCCAAGGAAGTTGGCCAGCCCTGGACCGGCCTGGCCTACGGTGAGGAAGGCTTCCGTCACTTCTTCTCCAAGGTGGACATCAAGACCATCGACGACCTGAAGGGCCTGAAGATCCGCGTGTCTGATGACCCGATCATGACCGGCCTGCTGCAGGGCCTGGGCGCTGCTTTCACCCCCGTCTCCTTCACCGAACTGTACAGCGCGCTGCAGACCGGTGTTGTGGACTGCGCTGAACAGCCCATCACCAACTACCTGTCCAACTCCTTCCAGGAAGTTGCTCCCTACATGCTCCGTGACGGCCACACCCTGGGCACCATCGAGCTGATCGCCACCGACTCCTGCTTCGACAAGCTGTCTGATGACCAGAAAGCGCTGGTTCAGCAGGCTGCTGATTACGCGATGGCCGAGTGCGAGAAGTCCGTTATCGCCCGCCAGGAAGCTGCTTATAACAAGCTGGTTGAAATGGGCTGCACTGTGAACGAAGTCGAAGACAAGACCGTTTGGCAGGAAGCCACCAAGGCTGTTCTGGAAGCGAACATCGCCGGCATGGAAGATATCTACGAAGCGATCGTAGCACTGCAGTAATGACCTGATAAGACGACCGGACAATAACCCGTTGGGGGTGCAGGGCCCAACCCCTGCGCCCCCGATTCGTCTTTTTGATGACAGTCCCTTTTTCCTTCCACACATGACACCAAGGAGGCTTCCGGATGCCAACTATATTTAAGAAGCTGGAGAAGATCAAGCCCGTCTATGACTGGACGTACAAGATCATGCTCTTTATCTGCAAACTGCTTCTGATCGGAGACATCATCATTACCTCTGTTACAGTAGCAGGCCGCTATTTCCCCTTCTTTACGGCTCCGCACTGGGGTGAGGAAATGGTCCTGACCCTGATGGTCTACATGGCGGTGCTCTCCGCCACGCTGGCGATCCGTAAGCGCAGCCATATCCGCATGACGGCTTTTGACAAATATCTGCCGAAGAAGGTGCTGCTGGTTATGGACCTGCTGGCGGATATCGCGGTGATGGCCCTGGGCGTGATCCTGCTGGTTGAAGGACTGGACGTGATCAAACCCACCGGCAATATCGCCAAATTCGCGAAGTATTCGTCCCTGCCGAACCTGAGCCAGATCTGGATGTATCTGCCCGTTGCCATTGCCGGCGCGAGCATGATCATCTTCGAGATTGAGCAGGTGTTCCTCCGTATCGAGGAATTCTTTAAACCTAAGACTGAACAGAAGGAGGCGCAGGCATAATGGACGCTGAAACCTTATCGACAATCATCCTGCTCGGCAGTTTCCTGCTGATGGTATTCCTGCGTTTCCCGATTGCCTACTCCGTAGGTATTTCCACGGTGCTGTGCCTGATTTCCATGGGCCAGAAGCTGAGCGTCCTGCCGATGCAGATGGTGCGCGGCGTATGGTCCTTCAGCCTGATGGCGGTACCGTTCTTTATTACGATGGGGGTGCTGATGGGCTCCGGAGGCATATCGGAGAAGCTGATCGCTCTGGCCAATTCCCTGGTGGGCTGGATGCGCGGCGGCCTGGCGATGGTAAACATCGTGGCTTCCTACTTCTTCGGAGGCATTTCCGGTTCCGCTGCCGCGGATACGGCGTCCCTGGGTTCCATCCTGATTCCCATGATGGTGGATGAAGGATATGACGTGGACTTCTCTACGGCTGTGACCATCACTTCCTCCTGCGAGGGACTGCTGGTTCCGCCCAGTCATAACATGGTTATTTACGCCACCACAGCCGGCGGTATCTCGGTCGGCGCACTGTTTATGGCAGGCTATCTGCCCGGCGCTCTGCTGGCAATCGCCCTGATGGTGGGATCTTATATCATTTCCGTGAAGCGGAATTATCCCAAGGGAGAAAAATTCTCCATCAAGAATTTTGTCAGGCAGCTGGGCAAGAGCATCTGGGCCCTGCTGGCTGTGCTGATTGTGGTTGTCGGCGTTGTGGGCGGCGTGTTCACCGCCACCGAATCCGCCGCTATCGCGGTCCTCTACTCCCTGTTCGTTTCCGTGTTCATCTACAAGGGACTGACCTGGAAGGGCGTATGGAAGAGCTTTGAAAACTGTATCGATACGCTGGCTATCGTGCTGATCCTGATTGCCATGAGCGGCGCGTTCGGATACTGCCTGACCAACCTGCATGTTCCCGCCAAGGCAGCCGCGCTGATTACCAGTATTTCCAGCAGCCCCATTGTTACCGCGCTGCTGCTGAACCTGATCCTGCTGGTGCTGGGCATGATCATGGACATGGCGCCGATCATCCTGATCGCAACGCCGATCCTGCTGCCCGTGGCCACGTCCATCGGTATCAGCGCGATCCAGTTCGGTATCATGGTGGTTCTGAATTGCGGCATCGGCCTGCTGACGCCGCCTGTAGGCGCAGTGCTGTTCATCGGGTCCGCCGTGGCGAAACGTCCTATGGAAAAGGTGGTGCGCGCCACCATGCCGTTCTACCTCTGTATGGTTGCCGCACTGATCCTGATCACATTTATTCCCCAGATCAGCCTCTGGCTGCCGCAACTGTTCGGATACGCAGTCTGATCAATCATTTATTCCGCGGGTGCCCGGAAAAGTCCGGGCGCCCGTGTTATTGGAGGATATGAAACAATGAAAATGACATTCCGCTGGTATGGAAGCCAGTCTGACCCGATTCCGCTGAAGTACATCAAACAGATTCCCGGCATGACGGGCCTGATGGGCCTGCTGGAAAAGCCTGCCGGCGTGGACTGGCCGGAGGATGAGTTTGCTGCGCTCAAAAAGGAAGTCAACGAAGCCGGACTTGAAATTGAAGTCATCGAGTCGGTGAACGTTCATGAGGACATCAAGACCGGCCTGGGACGGCGGGATGAGTACATAGCCAACTACATCTCCACGATCCGTATGCTGGCCAGGCACGGCGTGAAGGTGATCATTTATAACTTTATGCCTGTGTTCGACTGGCTGCGCACGGACCTGGCCCGGGTGATCCCGGAGGACGGCAGCAACAGCCTGTATTTTGACGAAAAGGATCTGGGAGACATGGGTCCCCTGGAAATCGTCCGCCGGACAGCGGCCGGCAGCAAGGGATTCTCCCTGCCCGGCTGGGAGCCGGAACGGCTGGCACTGCTGGAAACGACCCTGAAGCAGTATGAAGGAATGACCCCGGACGGCCTGCGGAAGAACTTCAAGTACTTCCTGGACGCGGTAATTCCGGTATGTGAGGAAGTCGGCGTGCGCATGGCCTGCCATCCGGATGATCCGGCGTGGCCGATTTTCGGCCTGCCCCGGATTACCCACAGCATAGAGGATTTTGACAAGATGGTGCAGCTGCATGACAGCCCTGCCAATACCCTGTGCCTGTGCACCGGCTCCCTGGGTTCCAATCCGGACAACGATATTCCGGCTGCGATCCGCCACTTCGGCAAAATGGACCGGATCGGCGCCATGCACGTCCGGAACGTCAAATACCTGGGTTACCATCATTTCCGGGAGGCGTCCCACCTGTCCTCCACCGGCGACCTGGACGTTTACGAGATCATGAAGGCCATTCATGAAACCTGCCCGGATACCTACATCCGGCCGGACCATGGACGCATGATCTGGGATGAGCAGGGCAGACCCGGTTACGGTCTGTATGACCGCGCGCTGGGTGTGGCATACCTGAACGGCCTGTGGGAAGCGCTTGAGAAGAATGAAAAATGAAAAATGAAGAATGAAGAATTGTAACTGAAAGCGGAAAGACGGGGAATGAATATGAGGGTGAGTTTAGAGAATTTAAAGGATCGTGCCGGATGGGAGAAGGCGGGCGTCCGCCTGCCGGCGTTTGATGTGCGCGCCATGCGCGAGAAGACGGAAGAAGCGCCTCTGTGGGTGCACTTCGGCGCGGGAAACATTTTCCGTGCCTTTATCGCCGTGCTTCAGCAGCGGCTGCTGGACGCCGGCCTGTCCGACAGGGGAATCATCGCGGCGGATACCTTTGACGTGGACAATATCCGGATGATTTACGGCGGATATGACAACCTGACGCTGAGCGTGACCCTGAATGCGGACGCAACCATCGACAAGGAGATCGTGGCGTCTGTTTCGGAAGCGGTTGTCGCGCAGCCTGCGGAACAGGCGGATTACGCCCGGCTGCTGCGGGCTTTTGCCGCTCCCTCCCTGCAGATGATCAGCTTTACGATTACCGAAAAGGGCTATGCCCTGCGGCAGATTGACGGCAATTATCAGAAGGTTGTGGCAGAAGACCTGAAGAACGGACCGGAAAACCCCCGTCATGCCATGACCATTGTAACGGCGCTGCTGTATCACCGCTACCAGAACGGAAAGGCACCGCTGGCCGTGGTGAGCATGGACAACTGCAGCCATAACGGAGAAAAACTGCAGAACAGTATCCTGGAGGTTGCCCGCGCCTGGCAGGTGGAGGGCTTTGTGCCGAAGGATTTTGTCCGGTGGCTGTCTGATGAAAGCCAGGTTTCCTTCCCCTGGAGCATGATCGACAAGATTACGCCCCGGCCCGCGCCTGAGGTTCAGCGGATGCTGGAGGAAGCGGGCATCGAGGCGGTAGCCCCCCTGGAAACGCCCTGGGGCACTTTCGTGGCACCTTTCGTAAACGCTGAAAAGGCCCAGTACCTGGTAGTGGAGGACAAGTTCCCCAACGGACGTCCGCCGCTGGAAAAGGCCGGTGTGTATTTTACGGACCGGGAGACAGTGAACAAGACGGAGCGGATGAAGGTGACAACCTGCCTGAACCCGCTGCACACCGCCCTGGCGGTTTACGGCTGCCTGCTGGGCTATACCCTGATCCGCGATGAGATGAAGGATGAGGATCTGGTGCGCCTGATCCGCCGACTGGGTTACCAGGAAGGACTGCCGGTGGTAACGGATCCCGGCATCCTGAGCCCCAAAGCCTTTATTGACGAAGTGGTGGAGGAACGGCTGCCCAATCCTTTCATGCCGGACGCTCCGCAGCGCATTGCCACGGATACCTCCCAGAAGGTGGGCATCCGCTTCGGTGAAACCATCAAGAGCTATCTGGCGGACAATCGCTCCATGGATCAGCTGGTGGCTCTGCCCCTGGCCATTGCCGGATGGTTCCGGTATCTGCTGGGCGTGGACGACGCGGGCAATGCCATGCCTCTGTCCGGGGATCCGCTGCTGGATGAACTTCGCGCCATGCTGACGGGAATCGAACTGGGCAAGCCGGAAACCTGCGGAGACAAGCTGAAACCGATCCTGTCCAATCCCATGATCTTCGGCAGCGATCTGACCCGCTGCGCACTGGGAGAAAGAATTACCGGATATTTCCTGGAGGAAATCCAGGGCCCCGGCGCTGTACGCAGCACATTGAAGAAATACCTGAACGACTGAGAGCTTGAATGATCCGCACAGGAGGATACTGAAATGGCACAGTTGAATTATCGGGTGCTGGAGGAAGCCGGATATAAGGGATTTATTCTGGCCAAAGCACCGGAAAAGGTCATGCAGTTCGGCGAGGGGAATTTCCTTCGTGCTTTCGTTGACAATTTCTTTGATATCGCGAACGAGAAAGGGATCTTCAACGGCAAGGTGGTGCTGGTTCAGCCTATTGCCCAGGGCCTGACGGAGCTGATCAACCAGCAGGAAGGCCTGTATACCCTTTATCTCCGCGGGAGCGAAAACGGGCAGAAGGTTGACCAGAAACGGGTAATTTCCGCAGTCAGCCGGTGCATCAACCCCTACGGGGACTGGGAAAAGGTGCTGGAACTGGCCCGGAGCAAGGACCTTGAGATTATCGTTTCCAACACTACTGAGGCCGGTATTGTCCATGATACGGAAAGCGGTTTTGACCAGGTGCCGCCGGTATCCTTCCCGGCCAAACTGACCCGGGTACTGTATGAACGGTTTGCCGCGGGACTGCCGGGTATTATCATGCTCAGCTGCGAGCTGATCGACAACAACGGCAAAGAGCTGCTGAAGTGCGTCAACCAGTATATTGATGACTGGAAGCTGAGCGAGGATTTCCGCCGGTGGGTAAACGAGGAAAATGTCTTCTGCTCCACCCTGGTGGACCGGATTGTACCCGGACGAATCCGGGATCCGAAGGAAACGGAAGCGCTCAATGCGCAGAACGGATATGAGGATCCGCTGTCCGACGTGGGCGAGGTTTTCGGCATCTGGGTCATTGAAGGCCCGCAGGAACTGGAGGACCGTCTTCCCTTCAAAAAAGCCGGGGTGCCTGTGATTGTGGTGCCGGATGTGACGCCCTATAAGAAAAGAAAGGTCCGCATCCTGAACGGCGCCCATACAGGCTTTGTGCCCGGCGCGTACCTGGCGGGTTTTGACATTGTCCGGGACTGCATGCACGATGATACCGTGCGCGGATACATGAACCGGATGCTGTATGAGGAAGTGATTCCGACCCTGCCGCTGGATAAAAAGGACCTGGAGGATTTTGCCCGGGCAGTGCAGGACCGGTTCAACAATCCTTTTGTCAACCATGAACTGATGAGCATCAGCCTGAACAGTACCAGCAAATGGCGGGCGCGGAACATGCCCACCTTCCTGGATTATGTGAAGGAAAAAGGAACGCTGCCTCCCTGCCTGACCACCAGCTTTGCCGCGTACATCGCGTTCTATACCAGCGATGTGCAGCGCCTGACGGAACAGGGACTGATCTGCCGCCGGCCGAAGGGAAATGAATATACTGTAAGCGATGACCGGTATGTGCTGGAGTTCTATTACAGTCACCGGAATGACGCTCCGGAGGAACTGGTGCACGCGGTCATGACCAACACCGATATGTGGGGACAGGATCTGACTGAAGTGCCCGGCTTTGAGGCGGAAACGGTCCGGATTCTGAAAACCATCCGCGGGGACGGCGCGTTGAGGGCATTCGGTGAATGCCTGAAATAAATGCATAATAATGCATAATGCATCATTAAATTCAGAATTCAGAATTAAGGATTCAGAATTGTTACTTCCTGTTTCATGGCGATATTTGGCATGGAGGAAGACATGAACGAGATGGTTCGCATTCATCCGGCGGATATGGTGGCGGTGGCGCTGAAACCGCTGAAGGCCGGAGAAACGGTATCCTACGGATCCGGGCAGATCACCCTGAAGGAGGATCTGCCGATGGGCCATAAGGCGGCGCTGCGGGAAATCCGGAAAGGGGAGGCCGTGATCAAGTACGGTTATCCCATCGGAGAAGCGACGGCAGATATTCCGGCGGGGGGACATGTTCATGTCCAGAACCTGCATACACTGCTGTCCGGTGAAAAGGAATATGACTGGCATCCCGTTTATCCGCAGCAGGAAAAAACGAAACCGGTATCTTTTATGGGCTATGCCCGGGAAAAGGGAAAACCCGGCATCCGGAATGAACTGTGGATTCTGCCGACGGTCGGCTGCGTGAATGACGTGGCAAAAGCCCTGGCCCGGGAAGCGCAGAAGCTGGCCGGCGGCACGGTGGAAGGCGTGTATGCCTTTCCGCATCCCTACGGCTGCAGCCAGCTGGGGGACGACCAGGACAATACCCGGAAAGCACTGGCAGCACTGGCTACCCATCCCAACGCGGGCGGGGTGCTGCTGCTGGGGCTGGGCTGTGAAAACAGCGGAATCGAGCAGATTAAACCCTATATGGGGGATTATGACGCAAGCCGGGTCCGGTTCCTGGTCTGCCAGGAATGCGAGGATGAACAGGAAGCCGGAATGGCGCTGCTGGAGGAACTGGCAGAGCGTATGCGCGGAGACAAACGGGTGCCCTGCCCGGCGGATCAGCTGACCGTGGGTCTCAAGTGCGGCGGATCGGACGGACTGAGCGGCATTACGGCGAATCCGACCATCGGCGTATTCAGCGACCGGCTGACCGCCATGGGCGGAACCACGATCCTGACGGAGGTGCCGGAGATGTTCGGCGCCGAGACGATCCTGATGAACCGGTGCGGGAACGAGGAACTGTTCCGGAAAACCGTGAGCCTGATCAACGACTTTAAGGCGTACTTTGAAAGCTATCATATGCCGGTGTATGAGAATCCTTCCCCCGGCAACAAGGCCGGCGGCATCACCACCCTGGAGGACAAAGCCCTGGGCTGTACCCAGAAGAGCGGCAGCTCTCCGGTGACGGGAGTACTGGCATACGGGGAACATGCGGAAAACGCCGGGCTGAACCTGCTTTCCGCACCGGGAAACGACCTGGTGGCTTCCACTGCCCTGGCTGTTTCCGGAGCGCAGATGGTGCTGTTTTCCACGGGAAGGGGGACTCCCTTCGGATGTCCGGTACCGACGGTGAAGATTGCTTCCAACACGCCGCTGGCTGAGAAGAAACGGAACTGGATCGATTTTGACGCCGGACGGCTGCTGGCAGGTATGACACTGGACGAACTGGGAGAAGAACTGCTGGAAACGGTGATCCGGACAGCCTCCGGGGAAAAGACCAAAGGTGAGGAAAACGGATTCCATGATCTGGCAATCTTTAAAAAGGGAATTACGCTTTGATTTGATAATCTGAAGATTTTCAAATCAAAGCAATGAAGAATGAAAAATGAAGAATGAAGAATTGAAAAAGCTATTTTACCGGATATAACGGAAACTGAAACAGTTTAAACAGGAATGGGAGGAGAATGGGGATATGACAGAAATGATGAAGAAACTGCAGAAGATCGGTATTGTGCCGGTGGTGGTTCTGGACAGCGCGGAGGACGCGCTGCCGCTGGCCGAACGGCTGATGGCGGGCGGACTGCCCTGCGCGGAAGTGACCTTCCGGACCGCGGCGGCCGAGGAATCCATCCGGAGAATGGCCAAAGCCTTCCCGGAAATGATCATCGGCGCGGGAACGGTGCTGACCACGGAACAGGCGGACCGCGCGATTGACGCGGGTGCCACGTTTATTGTCAGCCCCGGATTTAACCCGAAAGTGACAGAGCATGTGCTGAAAAAGGGCGTTCCGATGACTCCCGGCGTATGCACCCCGACGGAAATCGAGGCGGCGCTGCAGTTTGACCTGGACGTGCTGAAGTTCTTCCCGGCGGAGCCGGCGGGCGGCCTGAAGATGATCAAGGCGCTGGCGGCACCCTATGTGGGACTGAACTTCATGCCCACCGGCGGCATCAACGCCGCGAATGTGCGGGATTACCTGGCTTATAACCGGATTGTCGCCTGCGGCGGAAGCTGGATGGTAAGCGGCAAACTGGTGAAGGAAGGCCAGTTTGATGAAATTGAGAAGCTCGTGCGGGAAGCCGCGCAAATTGTGAAAGAAATCAGGGGGTAATAAACCATGAACCTTAATCTGAAACCTGCTGAAGAGTGCCGCTATGACGCGGTATCCCTGGGAGAAATCATGCTGCGCCTGGATCCCGGCGAAGGCCGGATCCGTACCGCACGGGAATTCAAAGCATGGGAAGGCGGCGGCGAATACAATGTGGTCCGGGGCCTGCACAAGTGCTTTGGACTGAGGACCGGCGTGATGACCGCTTTCGCGGACAATGAAGTCGGCAAGCTGCTGAAGGATCTGATTGAACAGGGCGGCGTGGATACCAGCCTGATCTGCTGGAAAAAAACGGACGGTATCGGCCGCATCTGCCGGAACGGCCTCAACTTCACGGAACGCGGCTTTGGCATCCGGGGCGCTGTGGGCTGCTCTGACCGCGCCAATACCGCCATCTCCAAGGCTACGCCGGAAGACTTTGATTTCGACTACATTTTCGGCAAACTGGGCGTCCGGTGGCTGCATACCGGCGGAATCTACGCGGCTCTGTCCGAACAGAGCTGCGAGACCGTGATCGCTGCCTGCAAGACCGCGAAGAAATACGGCACCCTGGTTTCCTATGACCTGAATTACCGGCCCTCCATGTGGTCCGCCATCGGCGGCCTGGAAAAAGCCCGCGAGGTCAACCGGGAAGTCGCCAAATACGTGGACGTGATGATCGGCAACGAGGAGGATTTCACCGCCTGCCTGGGCCTTGAGATCGAAGGAAACGACGCCAATCTGAAGGAACTGAACCTGGACGGCTATTACAAGATGATCGCGGAGGCGGCCAAACAGTATCCCAACTTCAAGGCCATCGCCACCACGCTGCGGACAGTGAAGACCGCCACAGTGAACGACTGGAAGGCGATCTGCTGGGCGGACGGCAAAGTTTATATGTCGAAGGCTTATGACAACCTGGAGATCCTGGACCGGGTCGGCGGCGGCGATTCCTTCGCTTCCGGACTGGTCTACGGCCTGATGACTACTGGCGATCCTGAACTGGCCGTGAATTACGGCGCAGCCCACGGCGCGCTGGCAATGACCACTCCCGGCGATACCAGCATGGCCAGCAGGGAAGAAGTGGAATCCATCATGAAGAACGGCAGTGCAAGAGTAAAGAGATAATTAAATTGACAATGAATAATTAGCAATTATATGTTGTGTGCGCTTATGCAGGAAGGAAATGTAAATGAAGATGTTCCTGGACAAAGATTTTCTGCTGAATACGGAAGCGGCGAAAAAGCTGTATCATGAAGCGGCGGAAGGACAGCCGATCATTGACTATCACTGCCACCTGAATCCCAGGGAAATCTGGGAGGATATCCGGTATGAGAATATTACCCAGGTCTGGCTGGGAGGGGACCACTACAAGTGGCGCCTGATGCGATCTGCCGGGGTGCCGGAAAAGTATATTACCGGCGACGCTTCCGACCGGGAAAAGTTTGACAAGTTCGCGGAGGTTGTTGGCAAGGCGGTCGGCAATCCCCTGTATCACTGGAGCCATCTGGAGCTGCGCCGATTCTTCGGCTATGAGGGTATCCTGAACAAGGAAACCGCCGGAGAAGTATGGGAACTGGCCAACGCGAAGCTGCAGAGCGAAGGGTATTCCGCCCGGGGTCTGATCATGATGAGCAACGTGGATACCATTTGCACCACGGATGATCCGGCGGATACGCTGGAATGGCATGAAAAGCTGGCGGGGGACAAGAGTTTCCCGGTAACGGTGCTGCCGGCCTGGCGTCCGGACAAAGCGATGAATCTGGAAAAGGCAACCTGGCTGGAATACATCGCGCAGCTGGAAAAGGCGGCAGGAGTGAAAATCGCTTCCTTTGCCGACCTGAAAAAAGCCCTGCATGTACGGCTGGACTTCTTCGCGGCCCACGGCTGCAAGTTGAGCGACCATGGACTGAACTATGTGATGTACGCGCCAGCGGACGAGCAGGAGATCGAACAGATTTTCAAAGCCCGGCTGGAAGGAAAACTGCCGGACGCTGAGGCGGAAGCAAAGTTCAAATGCGCCTTCATGATGGCCATGGCAGCGGAATACCGTGAGCGGGGCTGGGTGATGCAGCTACATTACGGCTGCCGCCGGGACAACAATCCTGTGACCTTCCGGGCCATGGGACCGGATACAGGCTTTGACTGTGTGGACAACACCGCCCCCAGCACGGAAACCGCGGCTTTCCTCGGCGCGCTGGAGGAAGCGGGAGCGCTGCCCAAGACGATCCTGTACAGCCTGAACACCAATGACAACGCGGCGATCGACACCATCCTGGGCTGCTTCCAGAATGATGAAGCGGTAGGCAAAATCCAGCACGGTTCCGCCTGGTGGTTCAATGATCACTTTGACGGAATGACCGAGCAGCTGAAGAGCCTGGCCGCCCTTGGCTACCTGGCCGGTTTTGTGGGCATGCTGACGGACAGCCGCAGCTTCCTGAGCTATCCCCGGCATGAGTATTTCCGCCGCATCCTGTGCCGCGTCCTGGGCGAATGGGTGGAGGAAGGCTTCTATCCGGAAGATTTCGATACCCTGAAGGAGATTGTAAAGGATATCAGCTTCAGGAATGCGGATAAGTATTTCGCGTTTGAGAAAAAGAATGCATAACTGACGAATTCAGACCCTTCAGACACAAAGACCCGGATCCTGAACAGGATCCGGGATTTTTTGCTTCCGGGAGCAGCGCTGCAGGCGGGAAAACCGCCCTGATTTGCCAGAAAGACGCCGGATACTATATAATTATATCCAGGACAGGCAGAGCAAGCAGTTGACAAAACAACCATACCCCGGGAGGTGACGAACATGAAGCGAGTGTTTTCCATATTCCTGTTCCTGCTGATGCTGTGCGCAGCAGCCGCGCAGGCGACCGAGCCGGATGGCTATGTGGCAACGGGCGGACGGATCACGGATCAGCAGATTTACTCCGGCGCATGGCAGCAGGCATATATGCAGATCCTGAACAGCCATTCCAATGCGATTCATGCCTACCAGGCCCGGACAATTGAATACTACATTGACGATTATACGGTGCAGGTTCCCTGCAAGCCGGTGTCCCTGGCGGATATGACCGGGGACGGAATTCCGGAACTGATCTTCATGGAAGACGCAAACGGGATGCGGGGCGACCTGTATATCTATTCCACGGACGGAACGGCTACCAAGTGCGTTCTGTATGTGCCGGGTATTACGCGCATCGGATACGATGACGCGGGGATGAATTTTGATATCTATCTGTCTTCAGCGAACGGCGGAACGCTGGTGCTGGAATATGATGAGTATGAATGGCCCTGGGTTCTGCAGCTGACGCGGAACGCGTTCGGCCAGTATACGCTGCTGAATTACCTGCGGGCGGAATACGATAATTCCAATGAGGCAAACGACCTGTTCTGGCACAATGGCAGCCTGATCAGCTACAGTGAATATGCCGCGGCGCTCGGGACAATGCGGGCCGGCAGGACAATGACGCTTTCCACTTACACAACAGAAGACATCAGCCGCTACGGCTTCACGCTGGACTGGGAGGGTGCCGCGGCGATCGTGAACGGAAGCGGGACTTCCGGGATCGCGAAGCCTGAAATCCAAAATGACGGGGTGATGGGCCTGACCGTTGACAAACTGGCGACCCGGACTGGCCCCGGAACCCAGTATGAGGGCGGCGGCACCTACAGCGTGAAAAATCAGTGGATTAAGGTGTTGTCCAAGGCCTGGGACAAGCGGAACAAAATCTGGTGGGTCAAGTGCGAGATTCCCTATCACGGGGAAATCCGGGTGCTGTGGACCGGGTGGAAACGGTTTGATCATACGACCATTTCCCTGGATGACCTGCCGGAGGAAACCTTTGACTGAATCCATCCGGAAGGATGTACATAATGAACCGCGGCGGAGTGCTTCTCCGCCGCGGTTTTTCTGTAATTATTATACCTGAAAACCGGCTGCATTTCCAGTCTTGTTTTTTGGATCCGGGTTTCCTATACTGACAGCACTTCCCGCGGAAGGTGGGGCTGATATGAAGTATATGCATTTCAAAGCGTCCTGTTCCTATACAGCGCTGGCCGCAATGATGGAATATCACGGGACGGATACGGAAGATTACCGGATCGCGCTGGAGATGAAGCTGCCGTGGCTGTTTGCCGGAGAGGACGGGGCGTTCATTTCCGGTCCTATGCTGCAGGGAGCGAAATGGTTTGATCTGTGGCTGGCGCCCCGGGGATACAGGATGAAGGAAGAACGGGTTTCCCGGGATAAACTCTGCGTTTTTCTCCGCGGGCACATCCCGGCGATGGTCGGGATCCGGACGGACTCCGGAAAACATGCTGTTGTGTTTACGGGATATGACGGAGTGTACCACTTTATTAACCCTGTCCGTGAAGGCAGCGCCGAACCTGACCGGCTTTCACTGAAGGAGAAGGAATTGCTTTGCCGGACGGAAGAAGAGGCGACCGTGGGGAGGGTTGCCGCCGCTGAACCGGAAGAACGGGAAATTCTTCCGCTTCTGCAGACGTCCGTCCGGGTGATCCGGGAAAACTGTGCCGCCATTACCGCCTTCACAGCGGAAAAACATGATCCGGATGACTATGACGCGGTGACAGACAGCCTGTTCCGGCCGCTGCTGCTGGACGGAATCAGCATGCTGAAGCTGGCAGGAGAAACTGCCCTGGCAGCAGAATTCGCAGAACTGCAGCAGCAGTTCCTGCATTTTATGCGGGGAACCAGAAGGCAGGCTTTGCAGGAGACGTTTTCCGCGGACAGACTGTACGAACTGACGGAACAGTACGTTTTTTTGATTGAACGGCAGATCCGGGAGGAAAAACAAAAGAAAAGGCGCGGACGCGCGGAAAGAACGGAGGATTTGTTTTGAAGCAGGAAGAGGTCTTTTACCACGGCAGTGTGATCGGGAATCTGGATACCATCCTGGCCAACGCGAAATCCCATGCAGACGGGAGCCGGGTGGCCTACTTTACAACGGACCGGGTCTACGCCCTGGTCTGCTGCAGAAGCCGGGAGGAAAACCTGGTGACCATGGGGCTTCGGGAAGACGGGAAACTGCATTATTTTGAACGCTTTCCCGATCAGCTGAAGGTCATGTATGAGGGAAAGGAAGGCTTTCTTTATCAGCCGGCTGTTCTGCCGGATCTGCAAAATACAAAAGGGCACATCTGGGAAAGTCACACAGATGTGCCCGTTATCCTGCGGGAACGTGTCCGGGACGTTTATCCGGAAATCCTCCGGGAGGAGGCTGCCGGAAACGTGGTGATCCATCGCTACGATGAAATCGACCCGGAGGAACAGAAAACGATGGCCAACTATATGCGGGATCATCTGAATGATCCGGACCATGCGGCCATCCGGGATTTTGAATACAAGCATTTTTCTCCGCTGTGGGACTGAACGGCGATTGCCTGCGGAGAGAATCCCCGCTTACAGATCTCTGCCGATGACTTCCCACTGGCGCAGGGCGGGGAAGGCGGAAGGATCGTCGCTTTTGACCAGTCGTTCCAGACGGAGCCAGCGGACGGTCCGGTTTCCCAGATCAATCCACTGGCGATCTCCGGTTTTCAGCAGGTCAAAGGACAGCTCGGTCCCGTCTGACAGGACGGCATGGCCGGCGGTCCAGTAGGCGTCATGCGGGAAATCGGCCCGGAGTGTCAGGGCCATTTTTTCGGCGATGACCGGACGACCCAGGTCCAGCAGGCACCAGGCGTCTTCCCGGGCGCCGATACCCCAGCTCTGGAACGGCCACTCCCCGTGGAAAGTGTTCAGACGAAGACCGTCAATCACATTCCGGGCGCAGAAACAGGCCTCATTCCTGGTTTCCACATTGGCGGTGCAGTGGGGATAAAAATCCGTATCTCCCCGCAGATCCGCCGGGTTGCAGGAGAGCACGCGGAAACGGGCAAGGTCATCCGCTGAAAGGGCTTTCGCGGAGATGATGTGACGCGGGGCGTCAAACAGGCCGGGTGCGTAGGCCAGGCGGTGCTCCCCGGCAGGAACGACCCAGGTCATGGTTCCCTCCGGAAGGTAAACCTCCCCGGAAGGCAGAGACTGATCCATCTGCACCCGGAGATTCCGGGCGCCGGAAATCAGGATCACGTCTCCCGGCTGATAGACACGGTCCACGGAAAGAAGCACTTCCTCCGGATGGGCGGCGGAGGCCAGAACGGTGCCGTCGGCGGACCGGACAAGAACAGTAATCATAAGACGGATTCCTCCAGAATCAGAATTTGCGGAAACCCAGCTGCGCACCGCAGCTTTCCCGGACGACCAGGGTAGCTTCCCGGATCATGGCAAAGGAACGGGAAGAAGATTCCCGGGCCAGGAGCAGTTCCCGGACGGCGCTCTGGGCCATTTCCTCCGGGTGGAGATCCACAGAGGTGAGGGACGGGTCTGTATAGGCGCAGAAGAACTGGTTGTCGCAGCCGATGATGGCCATATCCTGCGGGAGGGACAGGCCCATTTTTTTCAGCTGCTTCATCACACCGAGGGCAACCAGATCGTTGAAGGTGACAATGGCAGTGGGCCAGCGGCTGCGATCCAGACCGGACAGCATCCGCAGGACAGCCCGCTCACCGCTTTCCATATCATAGCCGGCATCCACGTGATAGGCAGGATCATCCGGCAGATCCATCTGGCGGAGCTGTTCCAGGAAGCCGACGCCCCGGCGGGAGGTATCCTTGCTGTGCATGGAGCCGCCAAGGAAGGCAATACGCCGGTGACCCAGCGTATGCAGATGGCGTACGGGCAGGCGGGAGCAGTTGACCAGATCGCTCTGGATGCAGATACATTCCAGGGAAACGTCCGGCGGGCAGATGGTAGCAACCGGCATATAACGGCCGAGCTTCTGCAGGGCGCTGTTCAGGTCGCCCCGGTCTGCGGACCAGATGCTTCCCGCAAACAGAACGCCGTCCATGCGGCAGCGGAGCAGTTCACTGACAATTTCAGGAGAGATGGCCTGGTTTTCCATGGTCTGGAAGAGGCGGACGCTGCATCCGCTTTTTTCAGCTTCCCAGTAGGCCGCGTCAAAGATCCGGTTGAAATACAGGTTGGATACCACGGGAAGCACCACGGCCAGGGTGCGGCTGCCGCCGCCCTCCAGGTTCTGGGCGGAGACGCTGGGCGTATAAGCATGGGCATCGATGATCTGCTGCACCTTCAGACGGGTTGCTTCCTTTACATGCGGATCCCGGCGGACAACGCGGGTGACCGTGGCGGTGGAAACGCCGGCCTCCCGGGCAATATCATAGATCGTAGCTTTTCGGTTCATGGCAGTCTCTCTCCTGACGGGTCTTTTCTGCGGATACTATAGCACGGCGGAAGGAAAAAAACAAGAGAAAATGTTACCGGTAACATAAAATTTGTCTGAATTCAGTGGGAAAACTTTTGGAGAAATACTTGACAAAAAGGGTTATAAACCATAGAATAAAGACAAATTCAGGGAAAGACGCGGCAATACGGCACAGGAACATGCAATCAATGGACCTTCCGTCGTGTAACCGGTAACATTTCCCGGACAAATGCTATAGAGGAGGAACCATCCATGAAGAAAATCCTGTCTGTGCTGCTGGCTGCGGTGATGATGATTTCACTGCTGGCGGTACCCGCCCTGGCTGAAGACCAGGTGCTGACCGTGGTGACCTGGGACGCCACCACCACCCCCTATCTGGACGCCCAGAAGAATGCTTTTGAAGAATCCCATCCCGGCGTGACCATCGAGTATGTGGACGTTGCTTCCCAGGACTACGCTGTGAAGACCACGACCATGCTGGAAGGCGGAGACGCCAGCGACGTGTTCATGATCAAGGAAATCGACAACCTGATCAACTGGCAGGCCCAGGGCTTCGCAGCCCCGCTGGACACCACCGGCTATGACATGTCCGGATTCGTCGGAACCGAGAAGAACTACGCGGTGGACGGCGTGCAGTACGCCATTCCGTTCCGCAGCGACTTCTGGGTGCTGTTCTACAACAAGGATCTGTTTGACGCTGCCGGCGTGGAACTGCCCACCAACGACATGACCTGGGATCAGTACGCCGAGCTGGCCAAGAAGCTGACCGACAAGGACAAGGGCATCTACGGAACCCACTATCACACCTGGCTGTCCGCCGTGGCGAACTGGGCGGTGTGCGACGGCGTGAACACCCTGGCAGACGGAAACTATGACGACCTGCTCTACTTCTACAAGCTGTATCAGGATCTGGAAGACTCCGGCGCCTGCATGAGCTTCGCGGACCTGAAGGCCTCCGGCCTGCATTATTCCGCGGCTTTCGCCAACGGCAATGTTGCCATGATGCCCATGGGCTACTGGTACGTTTCCACCCTGATTCAGAAGATCAACGACGGTGAATGCAGCTTCAACTGGGGCATCACCGCTGTACCGCACGCTGAAGGCGTGGCTGCCGGATCTTCTTTCGGCAACCTGACCGGCGCGATGATCAACGCCAAGTCCGAGAAGAAGGATCTGGCCTGGGAGTACATCTCCTGGCTGGGCGGCGTGGAAGGCGCCAAGGCTACCGCTTCCGTCGGTGCCCGTCCCGCATGGGTTTCCGAAGAAGTTGCTGCCGCCATGTCTTCCGTCGAGGGATTCCCGGCTGACGAGACCAGCAAGGGCGCGCTGCTGCCCGCCGCTGTGGCTATGGAGTGGCCGGTGGCTGAGAAGGTCGCTGACATCAAGACCATCGTGAACGAAGAACACAGCCTGATCATGGCCCGTGAAATTACCCCTGAAGAGGGCGTTGAAGAAATGAATGAACGGGTGGCTGAACTGTTCGAATAATACTGACAGTTTCTGTGATTCCCAGGCAGGGAAGGCTGCTTGCCTTCCCTGCCTTTTTCAGGACAGGGAAAGGATGCGATGACAAATGAGCCAGGTTGAAGTGAAAAAGGTCCGGTACCGGATGGGAAAACTGGAGAGGAAGAATACGCTGGTGGCGTACTCTTTTCTGGCACCGAACTTTATCGGGTTCGCGGTTTTTACCCTGGTGCCGGTGATCTGCGCGATCGCCCTGTCACTGTTTGAGTGGAACGGCGGGGATATCTCCAAGCTGAAGTTTGTGGGACTGGACAACTACGCCACGATCTTTGCCACGAAAAAGGTTGCGGAGAAGGGAATCAGCTACTTCTTTAACCGGGCAGACCTGGGTATCGCGCTGAAAAACACGGTGTACTACACCGTGGTTACCGTGCCGCTGACAATTGTCTGCGCGCTGGCGCTGGCGCTGCTGCTGAACAAGATCAGGGGAGCGGTATTCTTCCGGACCGTCTTCTTCTTCCCCTATGTTTCCTCCATGGTAGCCATCTGCGTCTGCTGGTCCTTCATGCTGATGAAGGACGGACCGGTGAACCAGATTATCATGGCGCTGGGGATCAACTTCAACAAAGGCTGGACGGCGGACAGCTCCATGGCGATCTGGTCCATTATCCTGGTCAGCGTCTGGCGGAACATGGGCTACTATATGGTGCTGTACCTTGCGGCGCTGCAGGGAATTCCGCGGGAGCTGATGGAGGCTGCCACCGTGGACGGCGCCAACAAATGGCAGCAGTTCTGGCATGTGACGCTGCCCCAGCTGAAGCCGACCACCTTCTTTGTTTCCGTGATGATGGTGATCTCCTGCTTCAAGATCTATGACGTGGTGGCCATCATGACGGACGGCGGTCCCGGCAGGGCCACCAAGATGCTGGTCACCTACATCTACGACGAGGCGTTCATCAAGGTTCGCTACGGACAGGCAAGCGCCATCTCCATGGTGCTGCTGGTGATCGTACTGCTGGTTACCATTATCCAGTTCGGTTCCGAGAAGAAATTCTCGAATGACTGAGAAAGGAGGAGCGACAACATGGAAACGGCCATTCACAGCAGGGAAATCCGGAAGGATAACCCGACCCTGCGCAGGATCCTGAGGACAGTGATCTGGATCCTGCTGATTGCCCTGGCGGCTTTCACCCTGATTCCGTTCGTATGGATGATCTCCTCCTCCCTGAAACTGGACCGGGAAGTCTTTGCCTTCCCGATGCGCTGGATTCCGGAGACCTTCCACTGGGAGAACTACTCCCTGATCTGGCAGAAGGTACCGCTGGTGACCTATTTCAAGAACACCGCGTTCATCGCGATTGTGGTGACGATCCTGCAGACGCTGACGTCCTCCTTCGCTGCCTACGCGTTCGCGAAGCTGAATTTCCGCGGGCGGGACGCGCTGTTCCTTTGCTACATCGGTACGATCGCGGTGCCGTGGCAGGCCTACATGCTGCCCCAGTTCATCATGATGCGGTCCATGGGACTGTATGACACCCTGTGGGCGATGGTGGTGCTGCAGGCGTTCTCCGCCTTCGGCGTCTTCCTGATGCGGCAGTTCTACCGTTCCATTCCCACGGAACTGTGCGAGGCGGCACGGCTGGACGGGCTGAGCGAATACGGCATCTGGGCCCGGATTATGCTGCCCCTTTCCAAGGCGGCCATCGCAACGCTGGTGATTTTCACCTTCGTCAATACCTGGAATGACTACATGGGGCCGATGATTTACCTGACAAGGGACGTCAACAAGACGGTCCAGGTCGGCCTGAGACGGTTTATCCAGGAAAACTCCAGTGACTACCACCTGATCATGGCGGCGTCCCTCTGCTCGCTGCTTCCGGTTTCGGTTGTATTCCTGTGCCTGCAGCGGTATTTTATTGAGGGTATTGCCACATCCGGACTGAAGGGATAAACAGGAAAATGTTTGCTGAGTTTTTACAGAAGCATCCCATGGAGGATTTGCTGCGGAGCGGAGCGCGGGAAATGTATCCGCCGGCGGAAAACCGAAACGCGTGGGACGCCATATCGGAGAAATACCAGCAGGAGATCCGGGAGATGGGAGACCGGTACGGGAAGATACCGTACCCGGAACGCAGCGCGTCCGGTTTCCTGGCCTTTGCCCGGACCGGAGACCGGCAGGCAGATGAAAAACCGTATTTCACCCGCCGCAGGAAGCTCTGCGCTGCGGTGCTGCTGTGCTGCGCGTTTCCGGACACGGACACGGAAGACGTGGTGAACGGGGTCTGGCATCTGTGCGAAGAAAGCAGCTGGGTGATCAGCGCCCACAACATCAATCCGATTCCCGGAGCACCGAAGGCTTCGGAATACCCGCTGCCGGATATCCGGAAACCGTATATCGACCTGTTCAGCGCCCAGACGGGAATGATCCTGGCGCTGACAGCTTCGCTGCTGGGGAAAAGGCTGGACGAGGTATCGCTGCTGATCCGGAAACGAATCCGGGAGGAAATCCGCCGGCGGATTCTTCGCCCGTTTATGGCTACAGATGATTTCTGGTGGATGGGATTCCGGCGGAAGGACCTGAATAACTGGACCCCGTGGATCCTTTCCAATATCATGGTCTGTGCCGTGCTGGACGCTATGCCCCGGCATAACCTGGCGGCGCTCCTTACCCGGGCGTGCGGAATGCTGGACCGCTACGTGGACATTCTGCCGGAGGACGGCGGCTGCGATGAAGGCGCGGGCTACTGGAATATGGCCGGCGGGGCGCTGCTGGACTGCCTGACGATCCTGGAAAGAATTACGGGCGGGCAGATGTCCTTCAGGGAAGACCATAAAATCCGGAACATCCTGCGGTTCCCGCTGACCGCGGAGCTGGGAAACGGATGGTTTGTCAATTTCGCGGACTGCGACGCCAGACCGTTCATCAGCGGGGAAAGACTGGAAACGGCAGGACGGATGCTGGAAGATCCGGCTCTGACGGCGCTGGGGACACGGATGCGCGGAACGGCCGCTGATCAGCTGAATGACGTGCCGCATCTGACCCGGGTGCTGGACCTGGTGTTCCATGCTGCGGCCGGAGAAAAGAACGAAACTGCCGAGGCAATCGGAGACAGCTGGCTGCCGGACCTGCAGGTGCGGAAGCTCCGGCGGGGTCCGTGGACCCTGGCCTGCAAGGGCGGTCATAACGGAGAAAACCATAACCATAACGACGTGGGCTCCTTCATCCTGACACAGGACGGGGAGCCGGTTGTAGTGGACGCGGGAAACATGATCTATACCGCCAAAACCTTTTCTGAAGAACGCTATACGCTGTGGAACATCCGGGCCGGATGGCATAACCTGCCGATGATCGGCAGCCGGGAACAGAAGGAAGGCAGGGCACATGCCGCGCGGAACGTGATCTGCACCCCGGACGGCATGGAGCTGGAACTGCAGGACACCTATGAACAGGAAGCGGGCGTACTGCAGCTGAAACGGCGCTTTGCACTGACACCGGAGGGGCTGCGGCTGACAGATGAAGGAAAGCTGCGGACCGCGGAGGAAGTGACCTGGGTATTCCTGCTGCGGAATGAGCCAAAGTGGGAAAAAGGATCGGTCACCGCCGGGAAACTGCGGATCCGCTGCCCGGAGGAGCTGACGTTTACGGCGGAGGAAAAACCGGTAACGGACGCAAGAATGGCTCGCAACTGGCCGGGAAGCCTGTGGCGGGTCAGACTGAAGAGTAAAAAAGCGGACGTGTTCCGCATGACATTTGAGTTTTCGGCAAACGATCGGGAGGCTTAAGCAATGAACGAGGCATACCGGTCCCTGCGCACACGGCAGGAACTGAGACGGGCGGCAGCGGAAATCCTGAAGCCGCTGGTGCCCTGCATGACGCCGGGAAAGGCCCGGATCTATGTCAGCCAGGGGTCTGCCCATTATGCGGAGGACGTGGCCGGGATGGAATGCTGGAGCCGGGCTTTATGGGCGCTGGTGCCGATGCTGGCGGGGAAATGCCCGGAGGCAGAGGAACTCTGGCCGCTGTGGCTGGAAGGAATGATCCACGGAACCGATCCGGACCATGAGGAATACTGGGGAGAGATTCGTCCTTTTGACCAGCGGATGGTGGAAATGGCGGTGATCGGCTGCGGACTGTGCTTTGCGCCGGAACACTTCTGGAATCCGCTGAACGAGGAGCAGCGGAAGCACCTGTATGACTGGCTGAACCAGATCAACCTGCATGATATGCCGAAAAACAACTGGCGTTTTTTCCGGATCCTGGTGAACATTGGCTTCCGGAAAAACGGACTGCCGGTGGATGAAGTCCGGATGCAGGAAGATATGGACCTGATGGAAAGCCACTATACAGCGGACGGCTGGTACTTTGATTATCCGACCAAGCGGGACTACTATACGCTGTGGGGATTCCATTTTTACAGCCTGCTGTACGCGGCGGTGATGGACCGGGAGGATCCGGAACGGTGCGCACGGATCCGGGAAAGGGCGGCGCTGATTGCTCCCCGGTTTGCCTGCTGGTTTGACCGGGAGGGAAGAGGACTGCCCTACGGACGCAGCCTGACCTACCGTTTCTGCCAGAGCTCCTTCTGGGCAGCCATGGCTTTCACGGGAGTGGAATGCGGGGAACTGAGCGCCGGACAGATGAAACACCTGCTGCTGAACAACCTGCGGTTCTGGCTGAGCCGGCCGATCTTTGACCGGGGCGGGGCGCTGACGGTGGGGTACGGTTATCCCAACCTGTGCGCGGCGGAAGGATACAACGCGCAGGGCTCTCCCTACTGGGCCCTGAAAACTTTCTGGGTTCTGGCCCTGCCGGAAGAACATCCCTTCTGGCAGGCGGCAGAGGAGGAATATCTGCCGCCGGAACGCTTCCTGGATCCCCAGGTGCGGCTGCTGCTGACCCGTGATCCGGAAAACCGGCAGGTGGTGGCCTATACGGCGGGAAACCATGCCTGGGAGCATATGCACGAGGATGAAAAATACGAAAAATTCGCGTATTCCACGCAGTTCGCGTTTTCGGTGGCCAAGGAGGAATCCGCGCTGAACCGCGGCGCGTATGACAGCATGCTGGCAGTCCGGGCGGAAGGCCGGGACCTGTGGCATGTGCGCAGCGGCTGTGAACAATACCGGCTGGAGGAAGACCGGATATCCTTTACCTGGTCCCCGATGAACGGTGTGATGATTGATACGGTGATTGCACCCGCGGGACAATGGCATGTGCGGAAGCATGTGATCCGTACGGAAACCGCCCTTGAGGCGGCGGAAGGGGCGTTTTCCGTTCCCAGAGACTGGGCGGGCGCCAGGCCCTGTGACCGGATCAGCACGGCAGCGGAAGCGGACGAAGGACGGGCAACCGCCGCCGGCGAACGGGGAACGAGCGCCATTTACGCCCTGGAGGGTTATACGGGCGGTGAGGTTATCCAGACCGAGCCCAATACAAACCTGATGGAACCGCGGTGTGTGCTGCCGACGCTGCACAGCCGGATGGAACCTGGAGAACACAGACTCGTATGCGCGGTATTCGCTGACGCAGGGAACAATCTGCCTGACAGGATACCGGAGGAGGTAAGAAAGCTTGCAGGATCGTTATGAAGCAGCGCTGAACAGGATTGCCGGAAAATACCGGAAAACCGCGGAAAAAGCCGCTGAAGCCGGGATCCTTCCATACCAGAGCGCGAAGGGCGAATGGATCGCCAGTCCCTATGACGGAAACAGCTGGTGGACCGGCGGATTCTGGCCGGGACTGATGTGGCAGCTGTGGGTTCTGACGGAGGACGGTTTCTTCCGGCAGGAAGCGTGCCGGGCCGAAAAACTGCTGACGGAGGAATTCCGCAGCTACCGCCTGCTGAACCATGATGTGGGATTCATGTACCTGCTTTCCTGCGGCGCGGACGCAAAGCTGACGGGGAACCAGCAGGCGGAAACGGATCTGCTGCACGCGGCGTCCCTGCTGATGGGCCGGTTCAATCCAACCGGGTTTATCCGGGCGTGGAACGAGCCGGAACGGACGGGATTTGCCATCATCGACTGTATGATGAACCTGGCGCTGCTGTACCGTGCCAGCCGGGATACACAGGATCCGCGGTTCAGGCTGGTGGCAAAAGCCCATGCAGACACGACGCTGAGGGAATTCCTGCGGGAAGACGGATCTGTGAGCCATATCATTGAGTTTGATCCGGAAACCGGGAAACGGATCCGGGAACACGCGGGACAGGGCTATGCCCTCGGGACCCAGTGGAGCCGCGGACAGGCCTGGGGCCTGTACGGGTTCGCGCTGGCATACCGCCACCTGGGAGAAAAACGGTACCTGGAAGCGGCGAAAAAAATCGCGGGGAATTTCGTTTCCCGCATCCGGCCGGACGGGCTGACCGACTGTGACTTCTGCCAGCCGGCGGGGGAGGAACGGATTGACAATATTGCCGGCGCGATCGCGGCCAGCGGACTTCAGGAGCTGGCGGCGATCACCGGAGAAGAGAACTGGAAACACCATGCCGGAAAGCTGGCGGACGGACTGCTGGAACACTGCGCCGACTGGGGGAAAAACCGCTGCGGCATCCTGACCCACTGCACTGCCAGTTACCATGACGACGGGGCCGGCCGGCACACAAACATCGTATACGGAGACTATTTCCTGGTGGAGGCACTGATGAAGCTCTGCGGCAGGGATCCGGAGCTATGGAGCTGACGCAGAAAACGAAGGAGAAGGATCATGAACACGCTGTATCCGCAGAACAACGCCTCCCGGATGGCGCTGGACCTGGGCGGAATCTGGGATTTCCGTTTCCGGGGGGATGAAGGATGGAAACCCATTGCGGTGCCCGCCTCCTACAACGATCAGAACCCGGATCCGGATTACCGGAACCGGGCCGGAACCGTGGAATACCGCCGGAAGATCACTGTTCCCGCCGGATGGAGGGGCATGCGCGTATGCCTGCGCTTTGACGCGGTGGCTCACAGCGCCCGGATCCTGCTGAACGGCAGGGAAATTGCTGCACACCGGGGCGGATTTCTGCCCTTTGAGGTAGAACTGGACGGCCTGCTGGCACCGGGAGAAACGGCAGAACTGACTGTGGAGGCGGACAACCGGATCAGCCACAGTACCCTGCCGGTGGGGACAGAAGGGGAAACCGCCTTTTTCGGTTCCGACAATCCCGGAATTCCGGCGGTGGAAGCCGGCAAACGGCTGCAGCAGGAACGGGGAATCAACCGCCCGGCCTTTGACTTTTTCAACTATACCGGGATTCAGCGGCCGGTGAGGCTGACAGCGATGCCGAAAACATATATCCGGGACATCACCCTGGTTCCCTCCACGGACGGAACGGTGCGCTTCAGCGTGGAAACCGCGGGCGGGGAAGCTCCGGTCGGGATTGAGATCCTGGACGCGGAGGGACGGACAGCGGCCCGGGGCGAGGGCAGGGAAGGGATGCTGCGTATTCCGCAGCCCCGTCTGTGGGAACCGTGGCCGGGGACGCCGTACCTGTATACCGCCAGGATTACCTTCGGGGAAGACCTGTATGAACTGCCCTTCGGAATCCGGGAAATCCGGGTGGAGGGCACCCGCTTTCTGATCAACGGGAAGCCTTTCCGCTTCCACGGTCCCTGCAAGCATGAGGACAGTCCCTTTCACGGCCGGGGAACAGATCCCTGCCTGAACGTGACGGATATCAACCTGTATCACTGGCTGAACGCCAACTGCTTCCGGACCAGCCATTATCCCTACGCGGAGGAAATGTACCAGCTGTGCGACCGGGAAGGCATCGTGATTGTGGATGAAACGCCCGCAGTGGGAATCTGGGCGGATGAACAGTACGGATGGAATCTGGCGGATTATCATCTTGAGGTATTGAAGGATATGATTGCCCGGGATAAAAACCATCCCTGTGTGGTGATGTGGAGCCTGGGCAATGAGCCGGATACGGACACCTATCCGGATCGGGCATACGAATACTGGCAGCCGCTGTATGAGGCGGCGCACCGGACGGATCCGCAGAACCGGCCGGTGACCGTGGTCGGCTGCCAGAACCGGTATGACAGGGATAAAGTCATCTGCAGCATGGATGTTGTGTTGATCAACCGGTATTACGGGTGGTATAATTTGTCCGGTGACCTGGAAGCCGCAAAATACGCGTTCCGGGAGGAACTGGACTGGTGGGAAAAACAGCATAAACCGGTTATTCTTTCCGAATACGGAGCCGATACGATCGCCGGACTGCACGGAGCGGTGGCGGAGATGTTCACGGAGGAATACCAGGTGGCTTTCTATGAGGCGATGAGCGAATGCCTGGATGAACGGGACTTTGTAATCGGAGAGATGCCCTGGAATTTTGCAGATTTCGCCACCTGCCAGGGCCCCATGCGCGCGGGAGGCAACCGGAAAGGCCTGTTTACCCGGGACCGGCGGCCGAAGATGGCAGCCCACTGGTTCAGAGAAAGATGGGCAAAGTTCTGAAAGGCACAGAACCAGAAAGAATGATTATTCCACAGGAATATATGGAGGGAAAGAATATGGACATTCGGTACAGCTGCAATCAGAAGGACTTTAAACGCTATACGACAGAGGAAATCCGGAAGGAATTCCTGATCGAAAAACTGTTTGCGGAGGATCAGGTTACGGCGGTCTACAGCCATGTGGACCGGATGGTGACCCTGGGCGTGATGCCGGTCAACGAGACCGTTTCCATTGACAAGGGCATCGATATCTGGCACAACTTCGGCACGGAGTATTTCCTGGAACGCCGGGAATGCGGCATGTTCAATGTGGGCGGCCCCGGCCGGGTGATCGCGGACGGCAAACTGTATGTGCTGGGCTATAAGGACTGCCTGTACCTGACCCGGGGTGCAAAGGAAGTGTACTTCGAGAGCGCGGATCCCGCCGCTCCCGCAAAGTTCTACATTGTTTCCGCACCGGCTCACTGCAGCTATGAGAACAAGCTGATCAAGATTGCCGACGCGGCGAAAAAGCCCTGCGGAGACGCTGCAACCAGCAACAAACGGGTGATCAACCAGTTCATCCATCCCTCCGTACTGAAGACCTGTCAGCTGAGCATGGGCATGACCGTGCTGGAAACCGGCAGCGTCTGGAACACGATGCCCGCCCATACCCATGAGCGCCGGATGGAAGTGTATTTCTACTTTGAAGTGCCCAAGGACAATGTGGTGTTCCACATGATGGGCGAAGGACAGGAAACCCGGCATATCGTCATGCAGAATGAACAGGCGGTCATTTCTCCCTCCTGGTCCATTCACGCCGGCGCGGGTACCAGCAACTATACCTTTATCTGGGCCATGGGCGGAGAAAACCAGGCCTTTGACGACATGGACAATATTCCGACAACAGAACTGAAATAAAGGAGAACGGGTAACAATGGACATGAACAGTTTCAGCCTGAAAGGCAAGGTCGCCTGGATTACGGGCGCCAGCTACGGAATCGGATTTGCCATCGCGGAAGCCTATGCTGCGGCGGGGGCAACTATTGTGTTCAACGATATCAACCAGGAACTGGTGGACAGGGGCCTGAAGGCCTATGCTGAAAAAGGCATTGACGCGAAGGGCTATGTCTGCGACGTGACCAGCGAGGAAGCGGTTCAGGCCCTGGTACAGAAAATTGAGACGGAGATCGGCGTGATTGACATCCTGGTCAACAATGCCGGGATTATCCGCCGGATTCCCATGACGGAGATGAGCGCGGAAGAGTTCCGGAAGGTGATCGACGTGGACCTGAACGCGCCGTTCATCTGCGCCAAGGCGGTGATTCCCTCCATGATCCGCAAGGGACACGGAAAAATCATCAACATCTGCAGCATGATGAGCGAGCTGGGCCGGGAAACCGTTTCCGCCTACGCGGCGGCCAAGGGCGGCCTGAAGATGCTGACCCGGAATATCTGCTCCGAATACGGTGAGCATAATATCCAGTGCAACGGAATCGGACCGGGCTATATCGCCACGCCCCAGACAGCGCCGCTGCGGGAAAAACAGCCGGACGGCAGCCGCCATCCCTTTGATCAGTTCATTATTGCCAAGACGCCCGCCGCCCGCTGGGGAACCCCGGAGGATCTGCAGGGTCCCGCCGTGTTCCTGGCCTCTGACGCCAGCAACTTTGTGAACGGCCATATTCTGTATGTGGACGGCGGTATCCTGGCTTATATCGGAAAACAGCCATAAGGACACCGTCCGAAAACCGCCCGGAAACCTTCCGGGCGTTTTCGCTATGGACGGACCCTGATGACGGAAACAGAAGGAACAAGCGTATGAAGAAATACCTGGCCATTGACATCGGCGCGTCCTCGGGACGGCATATTATCGGCTGGCAGGAAGACGGGGAACTGAAAACGGAGGAGGTCTACCGTTTTCCGAACGGCGTTACTGAACAGGACGGACACCTGACCTGGGATATCGCCGCGCTGGAGCATCACGTCCGGACCGGTATTGATGAAGCACTCAGGGCCTGCCCGGAAATCGAAAGCCTGTCCGTGGACACCTGGGGCGTGGATTATGTGCTGCTGAAGGGGGAAGAACCCATTCTGCCCTGCTATGCCTACCGGGACAGCCGGACGGAGAATGTGATTCCCAAAGTGCATGAGAGAATCAGCTTTTCCGGGCTTTACCGGCGGACCGGAATCCAGTTCCAGACCTTCAACACTGTCTATCAGCTGTATGCTGACAAACTGGCGGGACGGCTGGAGGAGGCCAGCGATTTTCTGATGATGCCGGAATACCTGATGTACAGGCTCTGCGGCGTCAAAAGCCATGAGTATACCAATGCCACCACCGGCGGCATGATCAGCGCGGAGACCGGCGAATACGACCCGGAGATCATCCGGACGCTGGATCTGCCCGGAAAGCTTTTTCATCCCCTGCAGCGGCCGGGCACTGTGATCGGCGAATACAAGGGAATCAAGGTAATGCTCTGCGCCACCCACGATACCGGCAGCGCGGTGGAAGGGATTCCCATGGAAGGGAACGAGCTGTACATTTCTTCCGGCACCTGGTCCCTGCTGGGGGTTAAAACACCGAAGCCTCTGACGGATGAGGGCAGCGAAGCCTCCAATTATTCCAATGAGGGCGGTGTGGGTTACAACCGCTACCAGAAAAACATCATGGGTATGTGGCTGGCAAACCGGCTGCGCAGTGAACTGTGCCCGGACAAGCCCTGGAATGAGATCACGGCGGAGGCGGAAGAAAACCACTTTGACCATCTGGTGGATGTGAACGATCTGGTTTTCCTGGCGCCGGAGAGTATGAAGGCTGCCTTTGACGCAAAGCTGCCGCATCCGCCGAAATGCACCGCCGGCTATTTCCGGTGCGCATACCGGTCCCTGGCGGAGGGCTACCGCCGGGCAATTGAGGACATTGAGCGGAATACCGGAAAGCAGTACCGCAGACTGTATATTGTGGGCGGCGGAGCCAAAAACAAATACCTGAACCGGCTGACGGCGGAAGCCACGGGCAAGGAAGTCATCGCGCTGCCGATTGAAGCGACCGCGCTTGGGAATATAATGATCCAGATTAAAAACGGAGGAGAAGAAGCATGAGTTACGAGGAAGCAAAAAGACGTTACGCGGCCATCGGCGTTGACGCCGGCGCGGCGATTGAAAAGCTGAAAAAGGTTCCGGTATCCCTCCACTGCTGGCAGGGCGATGACGTGCGCGGGTTCGATACCGATCCGAGCAAACCGCTGACCGGCGGCATCCAGACCACGGGCAATTATCCCGGAAGAGCCCGGACACCGGAGGAACTGATGGCGGACCTGGACAAGGTGATGAGCCTGATTCCCGGCACGCCCAAGATGAACCTCCACGCCAGCTATGCCGTTTTTGAAAACGGGGAGTGGGCGGACCGGGACAAGCTGGAGCCGAAACACTTCCGGAAATGGGTGGAATTCTGCAAGGAACGGGGACTGGGCTGTGATTTCAACCCGACGTTCTTCTCCCATCCGATGTGCGATCCGCTGACGCTTTCCAGCCCGAACGAAGAAACCCGGAAATTCTGGATTGAGCACGGCAAGGCCTGTATCCGGATCAGCAGCTACCTGGCGGAGGAGCTGGGACAACCCTGTGTGATGAATATCTGGACCGGCGACGGCTTCAAGGATATACCCGCGGACCGGATGGGACCGCGCGTCCGCTACCGGGAGGCCATTGATGAAATCCTGAGTGAGCCCTATGACTTCAAAAAGGTTAAGCCCTGCATTGAAAGCAAGGTGTTCGGGATCGGCGTGGAAGCCTATACGGCAGGCAGCGCAGAATTCGCACTTTCCTACGCGGCACTGAACATGGACAAATGCATTCCCCTGATGGACAACGGCCATTATCATCCCACCGAGGTGGTCAGCGACAAGATTCCCGCCCTGCTGGCCTTCTTCCCGGAAATTGCCCTGCATGTGACCCGGCCGATCCGCTGGGACAGCGACCATGTGGTGCTGTTTGACGATGAAACCCGGGAGATCGCCCGGGAGATCGTCCGCTGCGGCGGACTGGAAGGCCGCGTCAATATCGCGCTGGATTATTTCGACGCGAGCATCAACCGGATTTCCGCCTGGGTGACAGGCTACCGCAACCTCCAGAAGGCCCTGCTGTACGCCCTGCTGCAGCCGCAGGAGGAGATGAAGGCGATGCAGGACGCGGGACAATTCAGCAAGCTGATGGCTGTGCAGGAAGAAATGAAGACCATGCCCTTCGGCGAGATCTGGGATGAATACTGCAGGAACTGCGGCAAGCCGGCCGACGGCGAGTGGTTCCCGCAGATTGAGGAATATGAGAAGAAAGTACTGGTGAACCGCAAATGAAGAATATCCTGGAAGCTCCCTTTATGGTGGAAATGATCCGAACGACCACGAATATGTATCAGCAGGGCTGGGACGAGCGCAACGGCGGCAATATCAGCCTGATGCTGGACCGGAATGAGGCGGAGGAATACCTGGACACGGGGAAGGTCCTGCGGACAATCCCCACCGGTTTCACTGCACCGGAGCTGGACGGGAAGTATTTCCTGGTAACCGGAACCGGAAAGTATTTCAAAAACGTACAGTATGCCCCGGAGGTTAACCTGGGCATTGTCCGGCTGAAGGAGCAGGGACAGCAGGCGGAACTCCTGTGGGGATACGCTGACGGCGGACAGTTCACCAGCGAATTCCCGGCCCACATGATGAGCCACGTGGCACGGATGAAGGTGAATCCGGAAAACCGGGTAGTGATGCACTGCCATCCGGCGAACCTGCTGGCAATGACCTATGTGCATGAGCTGGATGAGAAGCAGTTTACCCGAACCCTGTGGCAGATGTGCACCGAGTGCGTGGTGGTTTTCCCGGACGGCGTGAACGTGCTGCCCTGGATGCTGTGCGGCACGAACGAAATCGGTGAGGCGACAGCGGAGAAAATGAAAACAGCCAGGCTGGTGGTCTGGAGCCAGCATGGCATTTACGGAGCCGGAAAGGACCTGGACGAGACCTTCGGCCTGATCGAAACCGCAGAGAAAGCCGCGGAAATCTATATGAAGATTGCTCATCTTCCCAGAATCAACACGATCACGGACGAACAGATGCACTTGTTGGAGAAGCGGTTCAATATCAAAGCCAGGGAAGGATATCTGGACTGACCGGCGGGATGATCAGAGGCCTGTTTCCCGCAGGCCTCTGCGGCCCAGGGCGATCAGGCGGCGGCAGTAATCGTCGCTGCGCTTCTGAATATCATCCTGATAGACTTCCAGCTCCGGCATGGAGACGGCAAAGAAATCATAATCCACTTTGTCAAACAGGTGGTGTTCGCCGAAGATGATCAGCTGATGGAAGGACTTTTTGGCGGACTCGTCATTCCCAAGTTCATGGAAAGCCAGGCCCTGATAGTAAATATAGTCAGAAGGCTGGTCGTTGTAATAGCGGACCGGTTCAGGCACCTGGGAGCCTTCAGAAGCCCGGGTGAAACATTCCGCCGCTTTGGACTGATTTCCCAGCAGCCTGTAAGCGCAGCCCATACAGTAATAAGCCCGGTTGTCCGGAACGTTATCCAGCTTGCCTTCACCGAGATTGGCAGGATAAGAGAGCGTCCGGGAGGCCAGCGCAACAGCTTCTTCCGCTCGGCCGGCGGACAGCGCCTTCTCCGCGAGAGCGAAGAGGGCGTTTTTATATTCATCCGCCACTTTGCCTTCGCCGCCTTCCCAGACATGGAAGGTATAGTTCATCAACAGTTCCAGGGCCTTTTCATGCTGACTGTCCCTGTTCAGCAGGCTGATCCAGGCCAGCATCAGGGCATAGCGGTCCGGGAGCAGATCCCGGCGTGCTTCGAGGATATCCAGCCGCTCTTTCACCGGACGGTCCAGCCGTTTCAGGAGCTGTTCCTGTTCCAGCAGGAAACGGCTGTTCCCGGGCTCCAGGCGAACCGCTTCAGCAATTTCTCCGGCGGCCAGGCTCCGGTCTCCATGGTTATAGTACGCGACAGACAGGTTCCGGTGCGCCGGAGCCAGGTCCGGCTGCTCCTTCACGGCAAGCTGCCAGTGGAAGACAGCAGTTTTATACTGCTTCCGGTCGTAGAAGAATTCGCCCAGGTAATAATGCGCCCTCGGGGCGGCCGGAAGGAGGGACAGCGCATACTCCAGCACCGGAAGCTCCTCCGGTTTGCCGGGGAAACAGAAATCCGTCGGGAGCTGTTCCGCCTTCCGGGCATATGCTGCGGCCTGATCCGGATGACCCAGAAGACCTTCCGCAAAGGCGAGCGTGTAATACTTCAGCGGGTGTTCCGCCGGGCAGGCGGACAGGAGTTCCGCCGCTTCCTCCCGGCAGCCGAAGCTGATCAACTCATAAGCTGTATTCAGATATTCCTCCGGACGGCCGCAGGCTACCCGGTCAAAGGCAGACAGTCCCGCGTTCCGCAGAAGCAGAGGCAGATACAGCGGATCAATGGCCAGACTTTCAGCCATGAACCGCCTGTATTCCGGTGTGTCTCCGGACAGCTGCCGAAGGGCCGAGGCTTTCAGGCTGCGAGTCTTCATATCGTGCCAGCTCCGGATCAGGCTTTCCTCCGCAAAATGCAGCGCCTCCGCAGGATTGCCCTGCCGGAGGGCAATGCAGCCCAGGTGGAAATACGCGGAGCCGGCGGTTTCAGCGCTCCAGGCGGCCTTGAAGAAGGCATCGACAGCTTCCGGAAGCCTGTTCAGGGATTCCAGGGCAAGGCCCAGGTTGTAGTAAGCTTCCCCGGCATAGGGATTGGGATTGCGCCAGGTCTGTTTCCTGATAGCGGCTTCGAAATACGGAACGCTTTCCCGGATTTGCGCATTGCGCAGCAGGTACAGGCCATAGGCGTTGTTCAGCCGGATATCGGAGGGATCGCGGCGCAGACCTTCCAGATAATAATCCGCAGGCAGGAAGGTGGCGTGACGGTACTGCTCCAGGTGCTGTCCCGCCAGGAACAGCTCTTCCAGGGACTGGATTTCCTCCGGCTTTTTCAGCGCTTCAGCAGGTTCCGGAATGGGCGTGTTTTCCCTGATATATTCCCTGTACGCGCACAACCTGTTTCCGCTTCCGTCCGTTACTTCCACCTCATAGTCCCGCAGGACTTCCACAGCCTCCACAAAGGCTTTACGGGGTGAAAGGGCCGCTTTCCGGCGGATGATTTCCTGTCCGCCGGAGCGGATGACGATTTCAGCATCCGGGAATTCACCGGTGGCATAGACCTTGATCCGGGAGACGACGGCTTTCCGGCGGAGCCCCTCGGCGGCCTCCCGGCCGAAAGCGAAGGGATCGGGCTCCAGGATCCGGCCTTCCGCGTCGAGATAATCAACACCCAGCACGATGTCCCGGGTTGCGTTGCTGACCCGGCCTACGGTTTTATAGGGCATGAAATACTGAACAAAGCTCTTTTCCTCATGGGGCTTCAGCCAGGAAAAATCCGGCTGGTTGTCGCAGTACACACCGGTCATCAGTTCAATATAGGGGCCGTCTTCGTCTGTCAGGTTCCGGTCCCAGGTTTTGCCGAAATCACCGCAGCCCCAGGTCCACTGCTTTTTCCCGGGACTGATATGGTGATCGGCCACATGCAGCAGGCCGGCGTCCCGGCTTTCGTCAAAGTTGCCGACAAAATCAAAGTCGGAATGGGCTGCCATATAAGAGGTGGGCACCCGGATGTTTTTATAGCGGGAGATATCCACGCCCGCGGAGTAATCCGCCTTGTAATACTCCCCGGTGGCAACGGGAAAGGTGGAAACCGCCCGTTTTCCGTGATCCATCACCGCGTTAACATCCGGCGGGAAGACGGAGAAAGTACAGTCGTTGACAGAAACAGCGGGATTGGCCCACCAGAGGAAGGTCTGGGGGTAGTCCGTTGGGTTGAAGAGCCTGCCGCTGATCTCGATATAGGCCTTGCCGGGATACAGGGTGACGGAGGCGTTGCTCTTTGTGCCGTTGATGCGGTCCGTTTCGCCGAGAATCACGGCAGCGGAGCCGTCCGGGTTTTCGGAAAGGGTATAATCCACGGGCATGAAGGTGGAAGGCCGGTGATGCTGAGGCCAGTTGAACTCAATGCCGCCGGAAATCCAGGGCCCGGTCAGGCCGACCAGGGCCGGTTTAATAACCCGGTTGTAATATACAAAGTCATAATGATTGGTTTTATCCAGCGCCCGCTGAATGCGGCCGCCCAGTTCCGGCAGAACCATCACATACAGGTATTCGTTTTCCAGAATCACAGCTTTATACTGCACGTCTTCCGGAACATCGCTGATTTTCTCGCAGATCGGCAGCGGGTAAACCTTGCCGGAAGACCCCTGATAGGCCCGCTTTTCGATGAAGAGCGGGTTCTTTTCCGGATCGCCGGTTTTGTAGGTCGGGATGGTGATGATCTGTTCGTATACCTGTGCTTTATTCATGGGAGTTCCCTTTCATGCTGTTTTTTATACGGAAGTTTTTTCCAATCATAACAGACCGGGAAGAGGTGTGTCAAAGCTTACGGCGTTTATGGGCGAAACTGCAATACAATCAGTGAAAAATGCGCGGAATCAACTGTTTCTGTCTGATAAAATAAAATAAAGAGAACTGTCCATGACGACCGCAAGACACAGAACAGGAGAATGATGATGAAAGATTATGCAGCGGGCGGTTTTACGCTTCCCGGTGAAGCAGGCTATGAGCAGCTGACGCTGGAGATGGCCAAAAAGTGGGGGGCGGATGTCATCCGCGATTCCGACGGGACCAGGCTTTCGCCGGAAATTACGGAAGCCGGTTACCGGATCTATTCCACGATCTGCATTATCCGGGAACATAACGAATTTGCCCGTTCCCATCCGGACGCGCAGCAGCAGACTTTCCTGTTTTCAGAGCCGCAGACAGCGGTTTCCGAGACAATGGTGATCCGTCCGCTGGACGGATACTTTGAGGAACAGTTTGCGCTCAATGATACGCCGGAAGCCATGGAATACTGGCAGGTCTGGGACCGGACGGAGAGCAGGCTGCTTTCCGCCGGAGACTGGGAATACGCGGAGGGACAGGTTACCCTGCGCCGCTGCGTACCGTATCACCGGTATTCCGTCTCCTTTCTGGCCTGGCGCATCTGGGAAGAGATCAACATGTACAACCACACCACCAATCACTGGCAGAGCGAGCATCTGCGACAGCTGGATCCCCGTCATCCTGAAGCATGGGAATATCTGCAGGACTGGCTCCGGAACTGGTGCGTGAATAATCCGGACACGAATGTGGTCCGTCTGACCTCGCTGTTCTACAACTTTGTCTGGATTTTCGGAAGCGACCTGCGCCGGCACAGCCGGTTCGTGGACTGGGCCAGCTACGATTTCACGGTCAGTCCCGCGGCCCTGAAGGCTTTCGAGCAGGAATACGGCTACGCATTGACGGCGGAGGACTTCATCAACCGGGGAAAACTCCAGGCAACACACCGGCCGCCGACGGACCGGAAACGGGATTATATGGATTTCATCCAGCGCTTTGTGGCGGAAAAAGCCAGGATGTTGGTAGAAATTATTCATTCCTACGGTAAGGAAGCCTATGTCTTCTATGACGACAGCTGGGTCGGCATGGAGCCGTATGGCCGCTATTTTTCCTCCATCGGTTTTGACGGACTGATCAAATGCGTCTTTTCCGGCTTTGAGTGCCGCCTGTGCGCCGGGGCGGAGGTTCCGGTGCATGAACTGCGGTTCCACCCGTATCTGTTCCCGGTGGGCCTGGGCGGACTGCCTACCTTCTCGGAGGGAGGACATCCGGAAAAGGACGCGGAGGCATACTGGCTGCATGTGCGCAGGGCCCTGGCCAGGCAGTGCGTGGACCGGATCGGCCTGGGCGGATACCTGCACCTGACCGTGGGCCAGGACGCGTTTAATGACGCCATTGCGGAAATGGCCAGATCATTCCGGAGACTGAAGGAGCTGCATGAACAGGGAGCGCCCGCGGAGCTTCCGGTGACGGTAGCCGTCCTGCATACCTGGGGCGCATTGCGTTCCTGGACACTGTCCGGGCATTTCCATGAGACAGACTGGAACACGCTGATCCATGTGAATGAAGCCCTGGCAGGCCTTCCGGTGAAGGTCCGGTTTATCCATTTTGCAGATGTGAAGCATGGCGCCCTGAAAGACACGGACGTTGTGATCAATGCCGGACGGGCGGGAGACGCCTGGAGCGGCGGAGACGCCTGGCGGGATCCGGAGGTGATCAGCGAGGTGACCCGCTTTGTATATGAGGGCGGCTGCCTGATCGGCATCGGAGAACCATCCGCGGCGGAGGGAGGAGATACGCGCTTCGCCCTGGCGCACCTGCTGGGGGTGGACCGGGATGACGGCGCCTACGCCTGTCATGCTCCCTGGGAGTTCACGGAGGAAACCGCACCGTTTTTCATTGCCGGCGAATGCATCGGGAAGACGGAAGGCATCCGGCTGACGGATCCGGACACGCAGGTGCTGAGGACCTGCGAAGGTACACCGGTGCTTACGCTTCATTCCTTCGGGAGGGGAAAGGCTGTCTATATGGGCGGCTTTACCTACGCCCCGGAGTCTGCCCGCATGCTGCTGGAAATGCTGCTGTATCTGACCGGAAAAGACGGGAGCACTGCCGGAATGACCGATCAGGCACAGGCGGAATGCGCCTGGTATCCGGAATCGGAGACGCTGGTGGTCATGAACAACGGAAGATGTCCGCTGGACGTCCGGGTATCCCTGCCCTCCGGAACAGTCCGGGTGCATACGGAACCTTTTGAAATGAAGTTTGTCTGAAGACTGCAGGGAAAGCTGCATGCAGAAAAGGAGACCGGTTCAGCTGAACCGGTCTCCTTCATTATGAAAGAATCCTGTCAATTGCGGCAAGCTCTTCCTCGCTCAGCGGCGGGGCGTTCAGAACCGCCAGGTTATCGGTGATCTGTTCGGGACGGCTGACGCCGATCAGCGCGGAGGTGACCACACTGTCCCGCAGCACCCACTGCAGAGCCAGATGGTGCAGCTTCTGTCCGCGGCGGTCGGCAATCTCTTTCAGAGCGCGGATTTTCCGCATGGTGTCCTCTGTCAGGCTGCCGGGTTTCAGAAAACGGCCGTCCGTCTTCATCCGGGAATCCTCCGGAATGCCGTTCAGGTATTTTCCGGTCAGCAGACCGCCGCACAGGGGCTGGAACGCGATGCATCCCACGCGTTCTTTGCGGAGGACTTCGGTAAGCCCGTTTTCGATTCGCCGGTCCAGCATGGAATAGCGGGGCTGATGAATCAGGCAGGGCGTGCCCAGCCGCTTCAGTTCTGCGACTGCCGCCCGGGTCTGCTCCGGACTGTAATTGGAAATGCCCACATACAGGGCTTTGCCGCTGCGGACAATCTGGTCCAGCGCGCCCATGGTTTCCTCGATGGGAGTCTCCGGATCCGGCCGGTGATGATAGAACAGATCCACATAATCCACATGCATCCGGCGCAGACTCTGGTCCAGGCTGGAAATCAGGTATTTCCGGCTTCCCCAGTTGCCGTAGGGACCTTCCCACATGTCATACCCGGCCTTGGTGGACAGGAACAGCTCGTCCCGGTGGGGCCGCCAGTCCGTATCCATATGACGGCCGAAATTGCTTTCCGCGGCGCCGTAAGGCGGACCGTAATTGTTGGCCAGGTCGAAATGGGTGATGCCATGATCAAAGGCGGTGCGGAGAATGGCCTGCTGTACGGGGAAGGGCGTCAGCTCGCCGAAATTATGCCAGAGCCCCAGGGAAAGCAGGGGCAGCAGAACCCCGCTGTTTCCGCAGCGGCGGTACTGCATGGCCTGATATCGTTTTTCATCCGGAATATACATGAAAGCCTCCCTGTCTGAAAATGCCGGAGCCTGGCGGCTCCGGCGTATCTGTCCGGAAAAGGACGGAATTACTTGTGCTCCTTGTTGAGCAGGTGGGTGGAGTTGCCCGCTTCATAAGCGGCAGCACGCTCTTCGGTCACTTCGCCGTAACCGGCATCCATGTATTCGGCGGTGAACTGTTCATACAGAGCGTCGAATTCTTCGGGAGCGCACATGGTCAGCTTGTCGCGGAGTTCCTTGTATTTTTCAACCAGAACGGTCTGGTATTCCGCTTCCGCTTCCATGGAGACGGAGAACAGGGCATTGGCAATGGCCCAGCCGCTGTCGCGGATGGCAACCTTGGCGTTGTACCAGGCAATCACGTCTTCGGTGAAATCCTGCGGCAGGTCGTGAGGCATGTTGTTGCTGATCACGTCCTCAATGGTACCGGCCTGGCGGGCTTCAATGGTGACGCACCAGTAGTCCTTGTTGTTGTTGAAGCCCAGCTTGTATTCGCCGTCGTAGTCGCTGACGCTGACAGGCAGGTTATTCTCATCGTACTTATAGGTTTCACCTTCAACGCCCCACTGGAAGTTGAACAGGTTGTCTTCCTGGGTCAGCCATTCCATGTACATCCAGGCAGCCTTCAGCTGATCTTCCGTGGCGTCCTTGGAGAAGCCGATCATCATGCCGAAGGGGTTGTCGGTCCGATAGCCGGGATTGGTGCCGGTGGCTTCATCAATTTCTGCGGAAACGGGGGCGATGGCCAGCTTGGCATCGGGATTTGCTTCATAGAAGGCGGTCAGCCAGTCCATGTTGGCGGAGATGTATCCGGCGTAGGAATAGGTCTTTCCGTTGATGAAATTGGTCTTTTCATCCTCGGTTCCGGTCAGGTAGTATTCCGGATCGGTAAGACCGGCATTGTACTTGTAGTTTTCGTTCTTCAGGAAGAGCTTGTTGGGTTCCCAGCCCAGGGAGGGAATGTTGTAGTCGCCGTACATGGCCCATTCTTTCTCATCCAGGGGCCAGGTGCGCCAGGCGTAGTTCTGGTCGGAACCGACGCCGGTCACCATGGAACCGCCGGCGGGATGCTCGGCAATGCCGGCTTCCTTGATCTTCAGCATAGCTTCGTTGTAATCGGAGACGGTTACCGGAATATGATCGTAGCCGATCTGATCCAGCCAGTCTTTCCGCACGAAGGTCTGGAAGGTGTAGGAAGTGTCATAGTAGGGACGGTAGGCAGCGACGAAGTAGGTTTCGCCGTTGATCTGGGTGTAGGTCAGCTGGTTGTTGTCCACCATCCGCTTGTAGTAAGTCGGGGCGACCGCCGCGAAATCGTCCATGCTGAAGGTGGTCAGGTATCCGTCCGCCGCCCATTGGGTGACCTTCGGATAGTCATATTCCATCAGGATGGTGGGCAGGTCGTTGCCGGCAGCCAGCATGGAGTACTTGGTCATCACGTCGGAACGGGGAATGCCCACGTAGTTCACGGTGATGTTGTACTTGTCACCGAAGTTTTCCTGGATCCATTTGGTCCAGTAGTTGCTTTCCACGTTCGGCACGCCCGCCTGTCCGCGGTCATACACCGGAATCGTGATGGACACGTTCTCGGCAAAGGGTTCCCAGTCGGCAGCTTCCGCCGCGGCCATGGGGAGGAGTGACAGCATCATGACGGCTGTCAGCACCAGCGCAAGGATTTTCTTCATAAAGGTTTCCTCCTTTTTTATTTTCAGAGCAAATCGCATGCTCCGAGATCCGGGTGGAGATTGAGGCTGAATTCACCTCTTTTGATATTTCTGTCACAGACAGTCAAAAGAGGTTCATCCCTTGACAGCACCGACCATAACACCCTTCACAAAGTATTTCTGCAGGAAGGGGTAGACGCAGATGATCGGCAGGGTGGCAAACATGATGCAGGCGGCCTGGAGCACCTCCGGGGTGCTGGTGACTTCGATGGCTTCGGAAAGGGTCGCGGTCTGGGCTTCGGTGGCGGATGAAACCAGCTGGTAAAGCTTATACTGGATCATCTTCAGGCCTTCTTTGTTGATGAAATACTTGTTGTCCGCATAAGCGTTCCAGCGGCCCACCGCGTAGAACAGGGACAGGGTCGCGATGATGGGCAGCGACAGGGGCAGGACCACCCGGAACAGGATCTGGAAATTGTTTGCCCCGTCCAGGAAGGCTGCTTCCTCCAGACTGTCCGGAATGCTGGACTGGAAGTAATTCTTCATGATCAGCATGTTGTAGGCGGAGTAAATCAGCGGCAGGATCAGCACCCACATGGTGTTCAGTATTCCCAGATTTTTGTACAGCTGGTAGGAGGGAATCAGGCCGGCGCTGAAATACATGGGGATCATCAGGAGAACCGTGAAGAAGGAACGCCCTTTCAGCCGCTTCCGGGAGAGGGGGTAGGCGGCGCAGGTACAGGTAATCATACCCAGGACGGTGAAGATGATTACCAGCATGACGCTGTACAGGAAGGAATGTACCAGGGTGCCGTCCTGGAAAATGGATTTATACGCGTCAAAGTTCAGGCCTTTGGGCCAGAGCACCACGGCTTTCTGCATGACGGCGGTGTTGCTGGAAACGGATTTTGCCGCCAGGTGGATAAAGGGCAGGATGCAGGTGAGGCAGAGTATCACCAGGATGAAGATGATCAGGAAATCCGCGAAGTTGAATTTCCGGATCGCGTGGGAACCGTCATTGATCGTATCGAACTCTTTTACTTTTCCGGCCATCATTCCCACCTCCTCACAGCAGACCGTCTTCGCCCATCATCTTGGCGAAACGGTCACTGATCAGCACCAGCATCAGCCCCACAAAGCTCTGGAAAAGACCTACCGCGGTAGCCATGCTGAACTTGGAATTGGCGAGACCTTTTTCATAAATGTATACGGCCAGCTGATACTGGTAGTCCCGGACCTGGGAATTGGCGAAGACATCCAGGCGCTCGAAATTGCTGCCCATGATCCGGCCCAGGTTCATAATCAGGAGCACCACGATGGTGCTGCGGATTCCGGGAAGCGTAATGTGCCAGATGCGCTGCATGCGGTTGGCACCGTCGATCATGGCGGCTTCATACAGTTCCCCGGAAATGCCGGTGATGGCAGCCAGGTAGATGATGGTCCCCCAGCCCATGCCCTGCCAGACGCCGATGAGCAGATAGGTAACGGCCCAGTGGTTCAGCTCCGTCAGGAAGGGAATGCCTTTGTCGATCCAGCCCCAGTTCATCATCAGGACGTTGACGATGCCGGTGCTGGGCTTGAACAGCTGGTAGGCGACGGATCCGATGATAACCCAGGAAAGGAAGTGGGGCAGGTACAGAACGGTCTGCGTCACCTTTTTGAAACGGGGGAACCGCAGCTCGTTCAGCATCAGTGCCAGGACAATGGGCATGGGAAAACTGACCGCCAGATCCAGAATATTAAAGACAATGGAGTTTTTCAGCGCCCGCAGGAAATCCTTGTCCCGGAAAACCTTCTCAAAAGTCTGCAATCCGACCCATTTACTTCCGTCATAGCCCTTGGCCGGTTTGTAATCGTAGAAAATCATGCGCAGTTCCGGATAGGCGCCGTAATTGAACAGAATCACCAGCAGAACAGGAAGCAGCAGCATCACATAGAGATGCCAGTCCCGCTGCAGGGCTTTTTTCCAGGATGTTCTTTCCCTGAGCGAAGGCGCTTTTACCTTTGCTGCTTCCATACCACTTTTCTCCTCTGCGGCTGTCCGGGCCGGTTTTTATGATTTGTATGATCCTGTACGTTCTTATCTTCATTATAGGAGGAGCAGACGGCTATTTCCACTCTGTTTCCTTTTAAAACTATGCAAAAACGACCATAAACCCCGGCGCTTCCGTAAGGAAACACCGGGGTTCAGAAGGGCTGTTCAGCTTTGAAAATAAAGGGGTTACAGGGCGTCCTGAGGGATATCCTCTGCTTCGGTCCAGCCGGTAAAAGTGAGCAAAGACGGCTGCAGGCTGTCGCCGGAAGCTTTCCGCCATTCCCGCGGAGTGCTGCCCAACGCCTGGGAAAAATGCCGGTTGTAGCTGCTCAGGGAATTGTAGCCGACCCTGTCGGCAATCTCTGTGACAGACAGGGCGGAGGAACGGAGCAGCGTACAGCTTTTCAGGATACGGGTCTGATGCAGGAAGGACAGGGGAGAAGTGCCGATCTGCTCCCTGAACAGGCGCCGGAAATGGGTGGGGCTCAGGTGGCACAGGCTGCTGAGCACCTCCTGGGGGAAATCCAGCATATAGTTTTCATGAATATAATCCAGCGCGGGAGAAATGACAGACATGTGCGGATCCCGGACATCCTTTTTATCCTCCTGGCTGTAAACCCGCAGCATGCCGATGAGCAGCGCGGTGCACAGGCTCCGGACACAGGTGTGGTATCCGGGCGCCTTACGCTGCATTTCCTCAATGATTTCCTCCACCAGGGAGCGCAGCCACGGCTGGTTTTCCGCATGCAGCAGCAGGCGGCAGTCGGACAGAAAATGCCCGGCGTCCTTCAGGCCGCTGTGCTGCCGGAGGACGGAAGGGCCCAGCAGAGTATCCGCGTCCAGGAACAGATAGCTCCACCGGCTGGCCTGCCCGGGATCGGACCAGGTGGTATGGGGGACGTTCCGGGCAATGCAGGTGACATCCCCGGCGGTAAAGTGAACCTGCTGGTCTCCGAAGACCATGGTTCCCCCGGAGGAATGGCAGAGGCCGATTTCCAGGCAGTTATGGATATGCAGATGCTTGCCGGGTACAGGACTGATATGCCACCGGTCCCCGGTGAGAACGAGAATGGGGAAGTCCGGAGGCAGCTCGTAGTTCCGGTATTCAAGAATCATGCGCTTTGGACGTGCCATGCAGTATTTCCTCCGAACCGGGTCTTATTCCATCAGGAACATCATCCGGAGCTTCGGCTGGGCGCCGGTCTCCGGATCCATCACCAGATCCAGCACATCCTCCATATAGTCGTTCCACTTGTCGACAACGGGACTGCCGGCCTGGGTCTTCTCGGCAAATTCGATTCCCTTTTCGCACTCGTAGTAGCCGAATACATCCCGGCCGTCGCTCCAGATGGAGTAGTTCCGGATGCCGGCTTCCTTCAGCAGGGCCAGCATTTCAGGCCAGATCTCGTCATGCCTGCGCTTATACTCCTCCTGCATCCCGGGTTTGATACGTCCTTTCCATGCAAAACGTTCCATCCTGTTTAACCTCCTGTGAGTTTTATGGCTTGATACGGGCGCAGGACGCGCGCTCCACCAGTTCCCAGTCCGCAATTTCCTGTTTATCCTCCCCGCTGAGCAGCAGCTGAACAGCCCGGGCGCCGGTGCGCTGCTGATGCGTGTTGATGCTGGTCAGCGGAGGGCAGAGATACGGCGCACAGAAAAGATCGTCACAGCCGATCACGGAGAGCTGATCCGGAACGGAGAGACCGCGGCTGCGGGCGGCGGCCATACAACCCATGGCCACCAGGTCGTTCAGGGCAATGACCGCGGTGGGCCAATATTCCGGTTTCAGGGAATCCAGCATTTCATTCAGGGCGGCGGTGCCAGCCTCCGCGGTTCCTTTGCAGTAGATCCGGTAGGAGGCGGTGAAGGGCAGGCGCGCGTCACGCAGTCCGCTTTCATATCCCACATCCCGGCGCAGGGGATCCCGATCCTCCTCCACGCCGCCGATAAAGGCAATTCTTTCATGTCCCAGACCCGTCAGGTACCGGACGACCTCCCGCATCATCGCCGCCGAGTTATTGGTGACAGCGGGGAAGTCATAGGAGGGCGGCACACAGCCAATCAGAACGACCGGCATATACTGCCGCAGATCGCGCAGCGCGGAAAGCACCTGGACATCATGGTCGGGCGGCAGATATTCGACGCAGACAATCAGTCCGTCCAGCCGGCGCTCCGCCAGCATGGCGGCAGGATTGTATTCCCGGGTGTCCAGGCTGGACCAGGGGAAAAGACTCATGGTATATCCGAGGGAACGGGCTTCCTCCTGGGCACCGGTGAAGATCATGGCATAGTGGGGATTCAGCAGCTTCGGCAGGATTATGCCCAGAGAATGGGTGGTCTTGCTGGTCAGGCCCCGGGCAATGGAGCTGGGCCGGTAATTCCGGCGGTCAATAACCTCCTGAACCTTTTTCCGGGTGGCCGCGGATACATTCGCTTCCCCGCGCAGAACGCGGGAGACCGTGGCGATGGAAACGCCGGCATCCGAGGCAATATCGTAGATCGTGATATTTTCGCTGCTCATTGTATTCCCCCATATATGAAAACAGATTCTATAGGATTATATCACTTCTTCAGTATATGTAAGCGCTAACATTATAACGAATATTTTTCGCCAATGCAAGGCGGTAATATATATTTTGGCAAATTTTAAACATGATATTGACATTCATTAAGGTTAATCCTATAATGTAAGCGCTATCATAAATGTAAAAACAATAAGCAGGTGATCTACCATGAGTGAAACGTACCGTCAGACAGCAGAACGGGTTCTGGGAATGCTGCAGCGCGCGGACGGGAATGATCCGTCCCGCGGACACCTGACAATGAACAACTGGGAATGGCCGACCGGGGTCGCCCTTTACGGGATATACAAAACGTATCAGCAGAGCGGAGACCGCACCGTGCTGGACTATCTGACCGGCTGGTATGACGATATGCTTTCCCGGCCTGAAAAGCCGCACCGCAACGTGAACACAGTGGCGCCGGTACTGACCCTGACCTGTCTGTATGCTGAAACGAAGAATGAAAAGTATCTTCCGGAAATCGAAAGCTGGCTGGAATGGGTGCTGCGCGAGATGCCGCGCACGGAATACGGCGGCCTGCAGCATTGCACGGTATGGAACAAGCATTACCAGCAGCTGTGGTGCGATACCCTCTTCATGGTCTGCCTGTTCCTGGCCAAAGCCGGCGTGGTACTGAACCGGCCGGAACTGATTGACGAGGCGGAATACCAGTTCCTGATTCATATCCGCTACCTGCAGAACAAGGTGAACGGACTGTTCTATCACGGATGGACTTTTGACCGGCGGCACAATTTCGCCGAGGCCTTCTGGGCCCGGGGAAACGCCTGGTTCACCGTTTCCGCCATTGAACTGTACGATATTACAAAGCGGAACAACGCGGCCATGCGGATGATCCGTTCCGCCTGGCTGGACCAGGTGCTGGCCCTTTGGAAGCTCCAGCGGGTGAACGGGCTGTTCACGACGCTGATTGACGTGGAGGAAACCTACTGCGAGACCAGCGCCACCGCGGCGATTGCCTACGGCGTGCTCAAGGGGATCCGGATGGGATGGCTGCCGGAAGAACCCTACCAGCAGATGGGTATGCTTTCCGCGGAAGCCGTACTGGGGCAGATTGACGAAACCGGCGCGGTGCAGGGTGTTTCCGGCGGGACAGGCATGGGACACAATCTGCAGCATTACAAGGATATTATTGTGACGCCGACGGCTTACGGACAGGGACTGACCTTCCTGATGCTGACGGAACTGATGAACCGGGATACGCGGCCGGAATAAAGGAAGAAAGGGGAGAGGCGCGTGACGACGAGAACAGTGGAACGCCGTGCGATACACGGAACCGGAAAACAATACTGGCGCAGGCTGGGTAATGAAGTCCGTCGGGACAAGTGGCTTTATTTTCTGCTGCTGCCCGGACTGATTTATTTCATCGTCTTCAAATACCTTCCCATGTTCGGAATTGTGATCGCTTTCGAGAATTATGTTCCGTTCTCCGGTGTGCTCGGAAGCGAATGGGTCGGCTTCAAGTGGTTTAACAGCTTTTTCCGCTTTCCGGCCTGGCTGACGTACCTGAAGAACACGCTGATTCTCTCCCTGATGAACATTGTGTTCTTCTTTCCCGCACCGATCATCCTGGCACTGCTGCTCAATGAAATGCGGAGACTGCGGTACAAAAAGCTCCTGCAGACCTTCCTGTATGTGCCGCATTTTATCTCCATCGTGATTGTCGTTTCCATCACCTTCGTGATGTTCGGACCTTCCGGTATTGCGTACAAGGCCACGCAGAATCTGCTGGGACATCCCATCAACTACATGGGTTCACCGGACACCTTCCGCTGGATGATCATCGGCCAGACGATCTGGAAGGAAACCGGCTGGGGAACCATCATTTTCCTGGCGGCCCTGACCAATGTGGATACCCAGCTGTATGAAGCAGCCATGGTGGACGGCGCCGGCCGCCTCCGCCGCCTGTGGCACATCACGCTGCCGGCCATCCGTTCCACCATCGTCCTGATGCTGATCCTGCGGATGGGCAGCATGCTGGATACGGGTTATGACCACCTGATCCTGATGGCCAACCCGCTGAACCGCTCCGCCAGTCAGACGCTGGACGTGTTCGTGTATCAGCAGGGCATCCAGCAGGGCCAGTTCAGCTATGCCTCCGCCATCGGCCTGATGAAATCCATTGTGAGCGTTACGCTCGTGCTTGGATCCAACAAGATTGCCCATCTGCTCGGCGAGCAGGGGCTGTACTGAGGAGGGGACCGGCATGAGTAAGAAAAAGATTCCGGAGAGCATTATCATCAACGGCAAGGATATCACGAAGATGAAGATATCCACCGGCCCGGTGGGACAGAACGCCACCCTGGGCAGCCGGATTTTCGATGTGCTGAATTACCTGATTGTCACGCTGATCGCCGTCTCGACACTGTTCCCCTTTATCTACATTATCAGCGCCTCTTTCGCGACCGAATATGAAATCACCACACGTCCCATGTTCATCATCCCGCAGGATGTTACAGTGAACGCCTATGAGTTCATTTTCTCCTCGAACAAGATCCTGAGGGGCTTCCGCAACTCTATTTTCATCACGGTCTGCGGAACGGCCATCAACCTGTTCTTTACGGTCACCATGGCCTACGCCCTGTCCAAGAAACGGCTCCGGGGCCGGAACGTTTTCCTGAACATGGTGATTATCTCCATGTTCTTCTCCGGCGGCATGATTCCCGGCTACGTTATCATTGCCAACGTCCTGAACCTGAAGAATACCTTCTGGGCGGTGCTGCTGCCCGGCGCAATCTCCTCCTATAACCTGATGATTGTCAAGAACTTCTTCCAGGGTATTCCCCAGGAACTGGAGGAATCCGCAGCCATTGACGGCAGTACGGATCTCGGGATTCTGTGGAAGATTGTGCTGCCCCTTTCCCTGCCGGTACTGGCGACCTTCGGCCTCTTCTATGCGGTGGGTCACTGGAACGCTTACTTCGGCGCCATGATCTATATGACAGGTGCCAAGGAAAAGTGGCCGTTGCAGGTGCTGCTGCGGGAACTGATCATCCTGGCCAACGGCTCCGCCGGCGACATCACCAACATGGATCCCGAATTTGTCCAGCCCCCGGAACAGTCCGTCAAGATGGCGGTTATCGTGGTTTCCACCGTGCCGATTATGTGCGTGTATCCTTTCCTGCAGAAGTATTTTGTCAAGGGCGTCATGGTCGGTGCACTGAAAGGATAAGGTTCTCCGCAGCGCTGGGTAACGCTGCTGAATGATATCAATTATTTATAAGGAGGAACTACCCATGAAAAAACTGGTCTCTGTTCTCCTGGCGCTGCTGCTTGCCCTCGGCATGATGAGCTTCGCCTCCGCGGATGAACCCCTTGTGGTCACCGTGCTGCTGCCTGAGTTCACGATGGACGTGGATTTTGTGGCGGAGAATAACCCTGTCCTGAACGCGATCGAGGAAGCCACCGGCGTCCGCCTGCAGATCATCTGGGCTCCGAACGAAAACTATGGTGATATCCTGAATACCACCATGGCAGACAAGGACCTGCCCATGCTGATCGCCGCGACCGACGCGCGCAGCCCCCTGATCATGAACTCTGCCCGTGCCGGCGCGTTCTGGGATCTGACTGATTATGTCTCCGACGCGGAAAATTATCCGAACCTGGCCCTGGGCGACAGCCAGATCTACAACAACATTTCCGTGGACGGCCGCGTATACGGTATCTACCGGACCCGCAACTATCCCCGCGGCGGTGCCTACTACCGTTCCGACATCGCCAAGCAGATGGGCTTTGACAAGGAAGTCAAGACCATCGACGACCTGACCGAGCTGGCTGAAGCGCTGGCCAAGTACAGCGACGATACCTACGCGCTGAACATCTGCTCCTACACCGCCGGCACCATCAGCTTCATCACCGTAGCCTACGGCGCTCCCAACAACTGGGGCGTGGATGAGAACGGCAACATCTATCCCGCGCATCTGTCCCCCGCGTACCTGGAAGGCCTGAACTGGCTGCGCCATCTGTACGAAATCGGCGGCATCGATCCCAACTTCGCGCAGATCTCCACCAACGACTGGAACGATATCGAGCGGACGAACAAGGCCTTCATGCGGTTTGACTGCCTGGACAACGCCTACCGTCAGCAGGAATGGTTCGAGAATAACGTCGAAGGCATCACCGATACGATCTTTGAACAGGTCGGACCGCTGGCCAAGGCTGACGGCTCCATCACCATCTGGCCCCAGAACCCCGGCTTCTCCGGCGAAATCCTGGTGACCAAGTCCGTGAAGGAAGAAAACCTGGAAAAGGTCATGAAGTTCCTTGACTGGTGCAACAGCGACGCCGGTATCACGATGCTGAACCTGGGCGTTGAGAACGCCACCTACTGGGTCGGCGAAGACGGCTACCGCATCGACATTTCCAAGCTGCCCGAAGATGAGTATAATGAGAAGAGCAACGCCGGCAAGCAGTACCTGCATGACCTGAACCAGCTGAACATGGGCGTTTCCTACCACGCGGTGGAACCCGCCATGAAGCTGAGCGTCGCGCGTCAGCGCTTTGCCGACCTGAACGTGGAACTGGCTCCCTACGCGGTGCTGGATCCCTGCTATCCGCTGGTCAGCCAGACCAACATCGACTACGGTGCCCAGCTGAGCCCCATCATCTCTGACGCGGCCGTGCAGTACATTGCCGGCATCATCGATGAAGACGGCCTTCGCGCTGCCTGGGCTGACTGGGCCGCACAGGGCGGCGACGCCATGACGCAGGAATACAACGAAGCCTATCATGCCGCCCAGAAATAATCCCTGAAAACGCATTCCGGGGCTGCCGCAGATGCGGCAGCCCCTCCCTTCATCAGAAGGAAACCACAGGAGGAACAAAATGAACCGGATTTATTGCTGCTTTCCCGGAGGAAAGCATAAAGCGCTGACCCTGAGCTATGACGACGGGCGTTCACAGGACCGCCGCCTGGTGGATATTTTCAATCGGAACGGGATCAAAGGCACCTTCCATCTGAACAGCGGCCTGTTTGACCGGGGGGACAGGGTTCTTCCGGAGGAAATCGCATCGCTGTACGCGGGACATGAGGTGGCCTGCCATACGGTAAGTCATCCTACCATTGCCCGCTGCCCGCTGCCGGAGGTGGCGCAGGAGGTGCTGGAGGACCGGAAATTCCTGGAGCAGCAGACCGGTTATCCCGTGAGGGGACTCAGTTATCCGAACGGATCCGTAACCCCGGAAATTGAAAAACTTCTGCCATCCCTGGGAATCCGCTATTCCCGCGTGGTGGGTTCTTCAGACAGCTTTGCGCTGCCGGAAAATCCCTACCGCTGGCAGGCAACCTGCCACCACAATCACCGCCTGCTGGAACTGGGTGAACAGTTCCTGGGCCTTTTCAAGAAACAGTACCTGTACCTGATGTATGTATGGGGACACAGCTATGAATTTGACGACAAAGACAACTGGGACCTGATGGAATCCTTCTGCGCCATGATGGGCGGCAAGGAAGACATCTGGTACTGTACAAATATAGAGTTCATGGACTGCATGGATGACTTTGCCCGCCTGCAGTTCGCGGCGGATAACCATTTTGTGTACAATCCCAATGCACGGGATTGCTGGATCGCGGTCAATGACGGGACGATTGTATGCGTTCCTGCCGGTAAGACCGTTACGCTATAACAAGGAGGACCTGCGAATATGGAAACCTATCGGGATCCGGTTACAGGCTATGAAATCCGGCGCTACGCCGACGGCCCGGAAAGAAACGCCAAGCTGTATTTCACCTGCGAGAACTTCTCCGTGGATGACAAGTACTTCTTCTTCATGAAGCAGCAGCTGGAAGGAAAAACGGACGGGGGATGCTACCGGGCCAATGTGGAAACCGGGGAGATCGACCGGGTGACGGATTATTCCTTCCGGGGCTTTGCCACGGACCGGGAGAAGAACATCGGTTACACCTGCAAAAACGAGACGGAAGTCTATGCCGTGGATCTTTCCACCAATGAGATGACAAAAATCGGCGATCTGCCGAAGGGCGGCCAGATTACCGGCCATCTGACGGCGGCCAATACGGGCCGGATTGCCTGCAGCTATCACCTGGCCAACAAATACTACGGCCTGGTGATCATGGATCCCGGGAGGGAAGCGGAAGTGGTTTACCAGAGCGATTACCGCCTGGGCCATGCGCAGATCTGCCCCACGGACGAGAATCTGATCTTCTATATCCATGAAACGGAAGGCGACGCCTTCCAGCGGACCTGGATGTTTGACGTGAAGGAGCGGTATGTACGCCCCTATTATGTGGAGCATCCCAGCGAGTGGATTACCCATGAGGTATGGTCTTCCGACGGTACGGAAATGGCGCTGATGAAGCTGGATCCCGCCGGATTCGTGGACGGCAGCAAGGGAGAGGTCCACACCGGAAATATCATCATCGGCGATAAGGACGGACGGCATTTTGATATCGCGGCACAGAGCACGCAGATCCTTCATCCCTGCATCAGCCGGGATCATAAATGGCTGTGCGCGGACCGGATCAGCTACCTGGGCACCACCATCCAGGAGGGCGTGGTTCTCTTTGAACGGGCTACCGGAAAATCAAAGTTTATCGCTTCCACCGGCAGCTGCAAGACGGGCGCGGATCACCAGCATCCCTCCTTCAACCGCAGGGGAGACCAGATCCTTTTCTCCAATCCCGATGAGAACGGGGTCGGCCAGGTGTGCGTGATTGACCTGAACCAGGTCTGGAAGGACTGGTAAGAAAATGCCTGCGATTTATATTATCGGCGATTCCACGGTGGAGGATAACAAACCGCCGTTCCGCGGCTGGGGCTGGGCATTGCCGCACTATGTGAGGGAAGGCGTGGAAGTCAGGAATCATGCCCTTTCAGGCTGCAGTACCCGCAGCTTCCGGGAGCAGGGGCTCTGGGATCCGGTGGAGCAGGGGCTTTCCGGGGGAGATCTTCTGCTGATCCAGTTTGGCCATAACGATGAAAAGGACGATGAACGCCACACGGATCCGGAAACCACCTATCCGGAAAACCTGTGGCGGTATTGTGAGGCCGCACAGACACGCGGGGCGCAGCCCGTTCTGCTGACGCCGGTGTCCCGCCGCTTCTTTGTGGGCGGCGGCGCCATGCTGTATACCCACGGGGAATACCCCCGGGCGGTGCGGAAACTGGCAGAAGAAAAGCATATTCCCCTGATAGACCTGAAAAAGGACAGCCGGGAGCTTTATCTCTCCCTGGGCGAGGAAAAGACGGCGGAACTGTTTGTACGCCTGGCTCCCGGAGAAAATCCGGATTTTCCGGAGGGGCATGACGATAAAACCCATTTCAACGCATACGGAGCGGAGCGGATCTGTGCGCTGGTTGCCGCAGGCATGCGGCAGATCCCTGCCTGTGTCCCGTTCCTGAAATAACACTGATCAATGCGCGGAGGAACCCAATGAATATCGGTATTCGGCTTCATGACACAGCGCCCGGAACCCTGAAGGAACGACTGGCCTTCGCACGGGCACAGGGCTTTTCCTGCGCCCATGTGGCGCTCAGCAAAGTGCTGGATGATTTTGCCATGGAGGAAGCGCCGGAGAAACTGACGGAGGAATACGCGCTCCGTGTGCGGGAAACCTTTGAAGAGTCCGGCCTGGAATGCGCGGTGCTGGGCTGTTATCTGAACCTGGCTGATCCGGATCCGGAACGCAGGGCGCAGACGCAGGAAATCTACAAGGCGCACCTGCGCTTTGCCGTAAAGATCGGAGCACGGGTGGTCGGAACGGAGACCTACGCCAATCCGGAATCTGTTTTTGCGGATCCGGCTCCCCAGAGCGAGGAGGCATTCCGGCTGCTGCTGGACAGCCTGAAACCGGTGGTCCGCTGCGCGGAGGAAACCGGTGCCGTACTGGCGGTTGAGCCGGTCTGGTCCCATATCATTTCCACGCCGGAACGGGCCGCCCGCATGCTGGAGGAACTGCCCTCCGATCACCTGCAGATTATTCTGGACGCGGTCAACCTGATCTCCCCTCAGGAGGCGGGACAGGCGGAGAAGACGATCCGTAAGGCCATCTCCCTGCTGGGTGAACGGGTCCGGATCCTGCATATGAAGGATTATGTGATTACCCCGGAGGGAGAAATGGACGCTTGCGCCTGCGGCCTGGGATCCATGCACTATGAACAGCTGCTGTCCTTTGCCGGAGAACGGAACATTCCCATGACGCTGGAAAACACGGTACCGGAGAACGCGGAGGAGGCACGGCTCTGTCTGGAACGGATTGCCGGGAAAGGACGGGCATGACGCAAATCTTTATCTGCGGCGATTCCACCGCCGCTTCCTACCGGGTGGAGGAGACCCGGATGGTCGGCTGGGGACAGGTGCTGGGGGAATATCTTCCCGGAGTCCGGGTGATCAATCTGGCAATGGCCGGCAGAAGCACAAAAACCTTCCTGGCCGAAAACCGGCTTCAGCCGGCGGAAAACGCAAATCCCGGCGATCTGATCCTGATTCAGTTTGCCCATAACGATGAAAACGAAAAAAAGCCGGAGCGCTATACGGCGCCCCGGACGGAATTTGCGGAAAACCTGCGGATCTTTATCCGCTTCGCGCGGGAACGGAAAGCGGTGCCGGTCCTGCTGACACCGATCTGTATGCGGATCTGGCAGGACGGAAAGCTGCAGCCGACCCACGGGGATTATCCGGCGGCCATGCGTGCCGTTGCGGAAGAGATGAAGGTTCCGCTGATCGACCTGTACGGAGAAAGCATCCGGATTGTCGAGGCCATGGGGGAAACGGGAAGCAAGGCGTTGTTCATGCATTTTTCTCCCGGAGAGGATCCGGCCTGTCCGGAGGGACTGGAAGATAACGCGCATACGCGGCGGGCCGGCGCAGAACGCTTTGCGGCCGCCGCTGCCAGTGAACTGAAACGCCTGGGCCTGATTCCGCAGACAGCAGGGGAAAATTAACGGCAGGGAAGAAACTCCTGCGCTTCCGCAGGGGAAAGCTCCTCTTCCGGAGAAAACTGATCTGAAGCCATATAGTCATATATGGCTTTTTGTAATGCCCGGACATTCGGAGATTGCTTCAGCTGATGCAGGCCCAGGGCGGAAACCATCAGGCGGCCCCCGCCGCAGCGGCATTCAAACAGCTGCGCCATGGGGCGGAGCAGCGCGCAGGAATCCATTTCCGTGACGATGGCTTTCATTCTCCGGGGAAGCAGGACGGCCCGCTGACTGGCCATGGGATGCCACTGCCAGCTGCTGAAACATTCCGTGGGGAACGCGCGGAAAAGCGGATGCTCCGCGTCAATGAGCTGTCCCATGCATCCGGACTGGGAAGGAAAGGTGCATACGGACCAGAAGTCCGGACTGAACTGTGCCTGTACGGAACGGGGAAACGCCCCCGCTGTGCTGTCCGGCGCAAGGTACACTTTTCCGCCGGAGGCAAGAACCTCGCGGGCGTGACGGTCCAGCACGCGGCACTCCAGGACATCCGCCGGGCAGACGGGATCCGCGTCCGGATAGATCCAGAGAGGATAGGTATTACGGCTGCCGCAGAAGAAAAGGGAAAGCGTCAGTTTTATGGCTTCGGCCGGCGCGGGCAGGCGGAGACGGAGTCCCTCTTTTCCGGACAGGGAGCCGGCCTGAACCCGGAATATTTCCGTTTCTCCGGAGAGTGCGATTTCTTTCCCTTCGAGAGACCAGGCGCAGGAACCTTCCAGACCGGTTTTGCCGTAATTGGCGATCCGGACCGGAATACTGATTTCCTCACCGGCGGTGAAGACGTACCGGGGCAAAAGCGCCAGAGGGAGTACGTCCCGGAAAAAGGCGGCAAACCGTTCCGGCTCCGCAAAGGGATACGGCTTCGGCTGCAGATGAGCATTCATCATCCCCACCAGCGCGGTGCCCTGGCCGGGAAAATCCTGGAGGCTGAGCAGGGAAATCCCGCTGAATTCATCCGTGCGCAGGGCGGCTTCCACTTCGGCCCGGTAGCACTGCAGGGCGTTTTCCCCGGTAGCGCTGACCATCCGCGGCCAAAGCTCCTCCAGCCCGGCAGCACGCATTTTCCGTTCCATATGCATGAGGTTGCAGGGTTCGGTTACCCCGTGATAATCCCGGACTTCCCTGAAATCCGGAAGCACTTCATACTGGCCGACCTCAAAGGAAAAGACAGGCTGATCCGATGTTTCCCGGAGCCTGGCCATTGCCGCGGAATAATCCGTGCAGGCACAGGCTTCTCCGCGGTTCAGCCAGCCCTGGAAATCCGAAGAGCAGGCGCGGAGCATCTGCCCCCGGTCATCGCTGGACGTATAGAAGTCATCCGCGGGATTCGGTCCTTTGACTCCATAGAAGGCATTGGAGCCGGAAGTATAAAGCCTGGTGGGATCCGTTTCCTTCAGCTCCCGCAGCAGACCGTCCACGAACGGCCGGAACTCATCGCGGAAATGCAGTTCATTCCCGAAACTGAGCATGACGAAGGACGGATGGTTTGCCAGGTGACGGAGGATCTGCCGGGCTTCAGCGGCATAATAGCCGCGGGCTTCCTCCGAAGAGAAAGCATCCTGCGGATCCCAGTGGGACAGCTCCGGCTGCATCAGCATGCCCAGCCTGTCCGCCGCGGTGAAGGCCGCTTCCGGCGGACAGTGGCTGTGGAAGCGCACGCAGTTCACGCCATAGGACCGGTATTTTTCCAGGACAGCGGTCCAGGCGTCCACGTCCGTCGGAACATATCCTGTTTCGGGAAATACGGCGCAGCTGGTTTCTCCCCGGAGAAAGAAACGCCGTCCGTTCAGCGACAGATGACCGTCCCGGGCGGCAAAGGTCCGCACGCCGAAGAAAACGGTCCGGCTTTCCAGACCTTCGGCACAGACAGTCAGGGGATACAGGTTCCCTTCCTCCAGATCCCAGCGGCGGACATCAGGACGAAGCGCGGACAGACCGCAGACTTCGCAAATACCGGCTTTCTCCGGGAACGGCAGGGCTGCCTCCTCCTGCAGGGCAGGGGAAGAAACGTGCAGCGTTCCCTTCAGGGGGCGTGAAAGATTCAGCTCCACCCGGATTTCCAGGCGGCCGTCTTTGGGATAAACCCGTATTCCGGAAATATAATCCGCTTTTTCAATCCGCAGCCTGACATAGCCGAGGACGCCGTTCCAGTTGGTCTGCGTCTCATCCGAGGCGGCGGAAGCATAAACGATGGCTTCACGGGGCCAGCCCGGGAAGCTGTTATCTGACAGGAGGACGAATTCATCCTCTCCCGAA
>Ga0310695_10001177_pt1 | contig 63197 bp, 41 predicted proteins | sample RumenRJG_04DNA_FD_203882 | JGI IMG/M metagenome (GOLD analysis project Ga0310695, IMG submission 203882) | Bovine rumen microbial communities from Lethbridge, Alberta, Canada - RJG_04 (v2) (version 2) | ecosystem: Host-associated > Mammals > Digestive system > Stomach > Rumen | place: Canada... | reverse complement strand
GGTGGCAACTCAATGCCCTCGATATCCCACGACAGGCGATTGCCTTCGCGTGTCATCTTCCAATTGTAGCCCACGCCATCGTGACTGGTGCCTCCGAATCTCACTGTGCTTACATCGAAGACTTCCTCGTCGAGGACGTCGCTGATGCGCACACGATAGGCAGCATCGCCGGCTTCGGCCTTGTTTTCGAACATGATGGTGTAGCCGATGGTCTGTTCGCCAGCGATGTAGTGCTGTTCGCCCACACCCTGCGGACCACACATCTCGTTGGGATCCCACGAGGTTACGACGCCGTTGATGGGCTGCTTGCCATCCCTCACTTCGAGGTCATCCTTGATGTAGCCAAGGTCCTTGTAGATCCAGTACCACAGACGGCGACGGAGGTTGGGCACGATGTTCTGCATGATTTCGATTGCGCTTCCTACAGCCTTTATGGTTGTGCCGATGACGGGTATCTTTTCGATGCCCTTGACACAGGCGGTCTTGATGACCGACTTGGCGGTGTAGGCTGCCACGCCAGGCTGTTCGCCGTGATACTGCTCGTAGGTGAGGTTGAGGAACTGGCGGTACTGGCGTTCCTCCTGCTCGTTGAGGGCAAGCACTTCGCCTACGGTACGGGATACGAAGTGGTCGATGCCGAGCTGGTCCTGGACAATGTCCCATGCGCAATCGACTACGAAGCCCAAGACGATGGCGGTGGAGAAGGGTTCGAAGGCACGAATCCTCTCAGCAACATCTTCGCTAGGACGAACGGGAATGAAGTTGATGTCGCCCACACCTTCGCTGATGAGGTTGAAGGTGTAGAACTGCCATGGATCAAGACCAGGCACGATGAAGACGGCTGTTCCCTCGCAGTCTTCGCCCTCGACGAGGACGCTGTCGGCAGGCAGATAGGTGGTGCCCAGATCGCCTGGCATCTCGAAGCCGAGGATGTTGATGTCGCTCGAAGCGGAGATGACCAGTGCAGCTGGCATTGTGCGCACATTGCTCGTGTTGCAGATGGTGATGGGGTTGTAGCAGGCCACGCCCTTGCGCACTGTGTTGCGACCACCGACAATGATATGCAGACCCAGATAGTTGGCATAGACGGGACCGCGTGCTGCCACTTCCTCCTCGTCTTCGCCCATCACAATGGAGTAGCCACCCTGACCGGTGTAGCGACTCACTTTCAGGATGAGGCGGGTTTCCTCATCGGTATTGTTATAATAGGAAGAGGTGATGCGGCTGCGTTCGATACGGTCGCCCTTGATCCACGAGAGACGTGGCGAGCCGTTGTCGTTGTAGGTTCCATCCCAACGATACCAATCGACATTGCTCATATTGAGCGAATGGGTAGTGTCGGGACAGATGGTGATGTCGATGACGTCACGGTTAAAGGTGCCCAGATCATACCAGTCTTCGGTATTGCGGTCGTTGTAATAGAAGAAGCCCAGCGTCGTATAGACGGTCTTCCCCTTCTTCAGCTCCAGACGGCCATCGAACTTGTTGTTGTCGATTCTTTCGCGCCAATAGGGGTTCGGGTTGAAGCGATAGGTGAGGGTATAGCCACCTTGACCAGTGTAACGGTCCTGACGGAGGAAGTAGGTGCCTGGAGCGAGGTCGGAGATGATGAAGATTACGGTGGTGTCCTTGGAGTATCCGTCCATATCCTTGGAGGTGCGCCACGATACGTCGGTGCGTTCGCCGTTGTAGGTATAGAGATTGAGGCTGCCCAGACGCAACGTGGTCTCGGAAGTGGTGGTAAAAACAGCCTCGCCATCGGCTGATATCTCGAATCGGTACCAATCCACACCGTCGCGGTCATTGTAGTAGAAGTATCCCAAACGACCTTGCTGAGTGATGCCCGAAGTAATTTCTGTGGCCTTGTCCCATGCGTTGTTGTCGAACGAATCGGGGCCATAGGGATTAGGCGTGAACTCAACCTTCAGCTTGTAGCCTCCTTGTCCGGTGTAACGGTCTTGACGGAGGAAGTAGGTACCTGGAGCAAGATCGGAAATGGTGAAGACGACGGTGGTATCCTTGGAATATCCATCCATATCTTTCGAGGTGCGCCACGAGACGTCGGTTCGTTCAGCATTGTAGGTGTAAAGGTTGAGACTGCCGAGACGCAGGGTAGTTTCGGAGGTGGTGGTAAGTGCCAGAGTTCCCTCGTCGGGAATTTCGACTTTGTACCAATCCACGCCGTCGCGGTCGTTGTAGTAGAAGTATCCCAAACGCCCCTGTTGGGTGGTTCCAAGTTTGATTTCGGAAGCCTTTGTCCATTCGTTGTTGGGCTCGGGGTCTTTCTGATGGCTGTTGGCATTGAAGGTGTATTTGAGCGTGTAGGTGCCATAGCCCGTGTAGCGGTCGAGACGCAGGAAATAGGTGCCGGCAGCACAATCGACGATGGTGAAGAAGACGGTGGTGTCCTTGCCATAGCCGTCCATATCCTTCGAAGTGCGCCACGAAACGTCGCTCTGGTCAGCATTGTAGGTATAGAGGTTCAGGCTGCCCAGGCGCAGGGTGGTCTCGGAAGAGGTGTTGAGAATGACAGTTCCTTCGTCGGGTACTTCGATCTTGTACCAATCGACACCATCGGTCGAGTTCTGGTAGTCGTAGCCCAACTGTCCGCTGACGGATGGTCCGGCATTCAGTTCGACAGCCTCTTTCCAAGTGCCGTTTGGTTCGGGATCGGCGTTGAGGCTGTGCGAGGTAAAGTAATAGATCAACTGGTAGCTGCCGACGCCCGTGTAGCGATCCTGCCGGACGTAGTAGGTGCCTGCCGATACATTGGGGATTTCGAAGACGATGGTGGTGTCGCGGCCATAGCCATCCATATCCTTAGACGTGCGCCACGAAACGTCGGCCCCATCGGCATTGAGTGTGTAGAGATTGAGGCTGCCCAAACGCAGGGATTGGTCGCTCTTGGTCTCGAAAGTGAGTTTGCCGTCCTCGGGCACCTCGAGACGGAACCAATCGGTGTTGTCGCGGTCGTTATAGAATTGATAGCCCATTCGACCAGGCATTGTTTCGCCTTGAGTCAGGAAGGCTGCCTGTTGCCAGGTGCCGTTGGGTTCTGGGTCGCTTTTGTAAGAAGGCTGGCTCAGCAAGCAGGTGATCTGGAAGGTGCCGCTCGTGGCGTTGTTGGTGGGGCTGCCAGTTACCCTTACCTTGTAGGTGCCAATACCCATATCAGCGCAGGTAAGGATGCGTCCACCTTCGATCCACGTGGAACCGGTGCGCCAATGATTTTCGCCATTGAACTCGGCATAGAGGTCGAGTCCATCGATACGGACGTTGCTGACCGAATTGACGGCGATGGAGGCATCACCTTCGGTCTGGAGAGTGAGGGTGTACCATACTTCGTGTTGTGTTTCGGTGAAGCGTCCCGTCTTCACATCGCCGTTCTCCAGGGTCTGTGCCGTGGCGATGCCGGGACCTGCGAGCGACAGAAGCGCAAGCAAATAGAGGTAGATGTTTTTCATACAATAGTGTTTTGGGGGGTGAAGTAAGTGAGCTAATTGATGTGAAATATGGTGCAAATATAGCCAATAACGGACAAAATGGACTTACAAAAATTGAAAAAAGACTAACAATGCAGAAATTGTTAGTCTTTTGGTGGTATATTCGTACAAAAAAGGAGGGACGCAGTTACTTCTTTTGGGCCGTCCATTCGCGCGGTGTCATACCAGTGACCGACTTGAAGGTACGGAAAAAGGAGGTCTCGTTGGCAAACCCTGATTCGATGGCGACGTTCATCAGTTTCTTGTCGGGCTGCTCGACAAGGAGACGTTTAGCGTGCTCGATGCGGTAATTGTTGACCAGCTGCGTGAACGAGCAATTCTCGCATTCCCTGATGTATTCGGCGATGTTGCGGGGCGTGGTGTCGAGGAGGGCGGCGACGTCGGTTAGCTTCAGGTCATTGTTCAAATAGAGTTTTTGTTCGACCATCGCCTGATGAATCTGTTCCATCAGGCGTGAGGCGTTTGGAGCTGGTGCAGCGTTGCCTCCCTGAGGAGTATCGGGTGAAGTGTGGCCTTGTTTGCGTCGCACTCGCAACCAATTGAGAAAAAGCAGTACGAAAATCACCAGGCAGACGTATCCTGCCACGTCGTAGGGCTTGAGTCCAACAGGAGAGGATGCCCCCTCCACTTGTCGCCCTAAGGGCAGCAGGTACACTGTTCGATAGGGATAGAAGTTGGAATCAGTGATGCCACCCGCTAGCAAGATGTTGCCCTCGGGAGTCAGGATAGGGGAAGCAGTTCCGGCATCGGTCAACGGGTCGGTGTAATAGAGTGTAAGAGAGGCTGGAGTACTGTCGGAAACTGCGTTGTAATTGATGCAGAGTGCGTAGAAACGCTTGTCGTTGTCAACGCCCAGGATGTAACCCTTTTGCTCCATCCTGTCGACAATGAGTGGGCTGAAATAAAGAATCTTGCCCCATGAGCTTTCCATAGGAATGGGGACATCGGTGGGGAGGATGGAGAAGATTGTGTCGCAAACCTGAATGATGGCCATTTGCCCTTCGTCGTTGCATGCAGCGAGCAGATGGCGATAATCGCCAGCCTGTTCGTCACCAATGAAACTAATGGCGTTGGGGTCCAACCCTTCAAAGCCGAGCGGATGCCAGGTGTCGAGCAAAGGCTCACGGAAAGGTTCGCCCTTCATACGGTCAATCAAAGACGGTTCAGGTAGAGGCTTGTCCTTTGTGTCGAAGGCTCCGAAGACGAGGGCATCGTTATTGGCAATTCGGAGAATGTAGGGACGGCATCGTCCTGCTGAAACATCCTTTAAATAAGTAAAGTTCTTTTGCCCATCGAAGCATTCGATGGCATCGTCGGTATAATGATTACCTGCTATCACCACGTGTCCACTGTCCATCTCGATGGCACTGGCGAGACTGCGTTTGGTGTCTAGGCATCCGAAGCCTTCGAAGCTATGCGTTGTGGGATCGTACATTTCGGCCACAAAGGTCTGACCAATGCCTAGATGTTTCTCGTGGCCACCAGCGATGAGTGCCTTGCCCGACGAGAGAACGACGGCAAAGCCATTGTCGTGTTCGTAGGCAGTCGACAGGAGGTGCCAGGCTCCATCCTTGTAATATTCGGCCGTGGCTGTTGGAACAAAACCATCGGTGTGACCTCCTACAATGGTGATTTCTCCGTTAATACAGAAGACACTATACCCCGCACGCGGCAGGTTCAGGTCCGGCAGTCGCTGGGCATGCAACGGTAGGAGAGGACAGGACGTCTGCAAACTGTCAGAAGCCACTGCTGAAGACGCAGACAGCGCTACCATGGCCAGTAGCCATAGTAGCGTTGCGATGGTATTATGAACGGAACGGGGGCGCGTCATGCCTTCACATTGGGCAATTCGAGACCAAGGCCCTTCTTCTTGTCCACAGCCTTGAGGATGAGTCCGATGACGAGTGCAGCAACACCGAGGCAGGCGAGCATAATGAGCGGCCAGGTGTAGTCGTACTTGGTCGGGTCGGTGACGCCTTCGTTGGTCATATCGAGCACCTTGCCGATGAGGAGCGGGAAGAGCCAAAGGCCGATGTTCTGGATCCAGAAGATCAGGGCGTAGGCCGAACCGATGATCTTAGGTTCAACAAGTTTCGGTACGGAGGGCCAGAGCGATGCGGGAACCAGCGAGAATGAAGAGCCAAGCACGAGGATGGTGAGGTAGGCCACGATGACGCCGCCCACCTGGTTGCCCTTGAACATCGGCAGGACGAAGGCGAAGGTGAGGTGGCAGGCGATGAGGAGCAGTGAGCCCAGCACGAGCATCGAGGCTGCCTTGCCCTTGTAATCAACGTATTTGCCCAGAATGGGGGTGATGCCCACAGCAAGGAGCGGGAACACGGCAAAGATGGATTCGGCCGACTGTCGCATGTAGCCCATATAGCAATAACTGATGAGGGCGATAATGGAAATGCAGAGCACGCCGTACTTCGCGTTCTTGTTCTTCATGAAGTTGAACATAAAGGCGGTGGCTGCCACGATGAGCATCACGACATACTGTACGATGGTGACTGAGGTGGAAGCCCAGAACGAATCAGCGGGAACCTCGGAGAAAGTCAGATTGCACTGCAGCATATTGACCGCATACTTCTGGAAGGGGAAGATGGCCGAATAGTAGAGCACGCAGAGCAGCGAGACAAGCCAGAAGCCCATGCTGCTGAGGATCTTGCCGATGTCGCTCACCTTGAACGGGTCGTCCTTCTCTTCGGCTTCACCGGTCTGTGCGTCGAGCTTCTTGTCCATGAAGAAATAAACAACGAACATGATGAGGGCGATGCAGAGGAGCACTACGCCAAAGGCTACAGAACGTGACACGTCGATGTGTCCACCCAACTTGGCGAAGAAGGGCGAGAAGATCATACAGGTGGCAACACCCAGACGGGCAAGTGCCATCTCAGAACCCATAGCAAGCGCCATTTCGCGACCTTTGAACCACTTGACGATACCACGAGAAACGGTGATACCGCCCATTTCGGCACCGCAGCCGAAGATCATGAAGCCGCAGGCAGCAACCTTGGCCGAAGCGGGCATTCCCTCGTAGAAGGGTGATACGCCGAGTTGTTCGAAGATGGGAATGTGGTTGAGATTGTTGGTGAACCATGTCTCAAGTCCACTGCCCATAAAGCTTTCGCTGATGGCATAGTACTTGATAAGAGCACCTGCCAGCATTACGGCACCAGAGAGTACGGCCGTGAAGCGAACGCCCATCTTGTCGAGGATGATACCTGCGAAGATGAGGAAGAAGACAAAGACGTTGAGGAAGGTTTCAGAACCTTGCATGGTACCAAACGCCGTGGAGTCCCAACCACGCTCGGAAAGCATGAGGTCCTTGATGGGCGAAAGGATGTCCATGAAGATGTAGGCACAGAACATTGCCAGTGCCAACAGGAGTAGCGCCGTCCAACGCAGGGCGGCTGAGTCGCGAAGGGTCTTGAGTTGAGTCATAGATTATTTATGGGAATTATGTGGCTAATGAGTAAAATGGGGGCAGCCAAGCTTGGTTGCCACGAAAACGAATTGGGCTCACCTTCTTCGGCGTGCGGAATGGGCTTTGCCGGTTGATTCGATGCGGCTGTCGATGGCATCTTCCTTGGCCTCCCTGGCTTCCTCGACGGCATCCATATCGACTTCGGCCTTGGTACGACGGTTCTTCTTGCCATCGCCTGTTGAGGCAGTTGCGGGTTCGCCGCGACGGGCACGACGTTCGGCACGGCGGGCAGCGCGGATGCTATCCTGTACGGCGAGGTCGGCTTCGGTCTCTTCATAGACCCAGATGCTGTCGCCGAAACCACGCAGTTCGGCTTCTATCTTGGCACGCATCATCTTGAGGGTATCGGGATCGGGATACTGCTGCATTAGCGAAAGGCCACGTGTGTTCTGCACCTTGTAGATGTCACCTTTGTACTGTTCGAGAGTGAAGAACTCCTCCATTGTGAAACGAGGAGTGTTGTTCATACCATCGCTCATAATGAGGTGTTCGCGCAGTAGGGGACGAAGGTCTTCGTAATTGAGCCAGAACATGGGGTACTTGACCAGGTCGCCTCCAAAGTCGCCTGAACGATGAAGCACAGGGCAGATGGCGAGGATGCGGGGACCATATTTCGAGGTCTTCTGGTTGAATTCCCAACGTTCCTTGATGAAATAACTCAACACTTCGTTGCAGGGTACGTCCATCTCTTCTACTACAAAGGTGGGCTTGCCGTTTTGTCCGACAGCGGGTTTCTCCTGATAGAGAATCTGGAACTTGTCGAGGATATCGCGAGGATTAACCACATATTTTTCGTCGAAGATCTCGCGGCCATCGAGGTATTCGTAGCCTTTTAGTCTACCTGTGCAGATGCCATCGAGGATGACGCGGAAGAGGTTTGTCAGTCCGTCCATGGGTTCTTCGGGATAGTAGAGCGAAGCGTTGACAGGGTTCTCCATATCGAGTTCGCGATAGACGACATGCTGCCAAGGCATAAATCCGTCTTCCTTGCGCTGATATTCGGCAAACGACTGCTGACGCTGGCTATTGCCATCGACAATGGGCTGATTTTCCTTCTTCTGCACCCTGCGGGTAGGCGTCACGCGGGCAGCAGGTGATGCAACATCTTGAATATTGCCTTCGGGACGGCGTGTCGGCCTTGCTACCTGACCATCGCCAGATGACGCTGGGGTGGAAGAAACTGGAGCCGCCTTGACCTCAACAGGCTTGGAAGTCGCTTCCTTGCTCTTTTTCTTGTCATCGCTTTTCTTCTTGTCGTCACTCTTCTTCTTTGACGAAGAGGAAGACGAGCTGCGGGAACTGCTGGAGCGACGTACGCTAACCTGTGCAGTGGCTTCAGGCATAACGATGCCCAGCATAAGCGTGAGCATAATCAGACGGAGGATATGTTTCATTGATTAATTAACAATTAACAATTAACAATTCGTGTTTGTCGAGAAATGACCATCAATTGACGATGACTTCGATAGGCGAAAGGGTGCGCTCGATGCCATCGGGACCCACAGCCTTGACGCGGGTGATGAAGAACTTCTTGCCACGCTGAAGACGGCTGATGGCCGTGCGCTGACGATCGGAGTAGGCCGATGTCTGGCTGTCTTCAGGGATGTCGTTGCCCATCGAGTCGAAGATGTCAATACGGAATGATTTGACGGTGAACTCAACGTTGAGCAGACCGTCGTCGATGGCGGCACGTATGCCGCCTGCATTGAGCAGTGCCTGCTTGGAGATCGGTGAGCCTCCCTTGTAGCGAACCGAGTTGCCGGCTGCATCCTTACATAATAGATAAGGAGTGGGGTCGGGGAGACGACGCACGCGGAAGGAGGTCTGGCTGACGGTCATGGTGCGACCGTTCTGATTGGCAGTGACGGTGATGACGGCATCCTGGTCAACGGTCTTTGGCTTTGCCACCCAACCCGAAGCTGTGCGGGTGAGCGTGCCGTTGGTCATTGATGCGCTGACTTGACCAGCAGCCACGCCAGGCACGGAAATTGACAGCGGGTTGTCGATGCCGGCGTACATCACGTTCATCATCGTGTTCGAAACGGTGGCCACGGGTTCGCTGACGAAATAGGTTGACTCGAAAGGTAGTTTCTCTACAGTGCCGTCGGGCTTATCGACTTCGAGGTAGCCTTGAAGGGTCTGGATGCCTTCGCGACCGGCTGTCACGCTGTAGTAGCCCTGCTTGGCGGGATTGTAGACCTTGTCGCCGATGTAAATGGTGGGTGTCTGGGTAGTATCGACGGCAGCCATGACAATTTGTGCCTCATAGACCGAACCGCGCATCACGTTACGCGAATTGGGGATCACGAAGGCGCTCACCTGATTGACGCGCACATCGCCACGATCGACGCTCTGCATAAGGCTTTCGACTGCCTGTCCTTCGGCATTGCGGACATCGCCCTGCAATTTGGCAAGAATGGTGACGGCAGCAGCGACGGGGATATTTTCGAACATCTGGTCTTCCCAGGTGGCGAACGTCGAGCCGGTCTTTGACGTATTGAGGTAGTTGGCTACCACACGTGCATCAGCTTCGGGAAGAAATGCCACGAGTTGTTCCTTGTAGGCTTCAAGACGCTTGCGCAGGATTGCGCCCTCGCCTTTGATGGGAGAGAGCATAACCTGGTTGACAGCCTCGAGATTCTCTCGGTTCTCGATGTCATTGGGATCACCGTCCTTGCCATCGGCATAGCGCACGATCTCGAGTTTGAGCGAATCGATGAAGGCTACCAACTGTTCGGCACTCGTACGCACTTCCTGTGCGTGGTTGTACCAGCGTGACACCTTCTCGGGGTTCTTCTCGCGAGCGAGGTCAAACTCCTGGTATAGTTTCTGATTGCGTGACTGCGCACCGGCATTACTGGCATCGAGGGCATCCTCGACGTGCTTGAAGCCTTCGAGGACATCGCCTGATACGTTCATGGCCACCATAGCCAGGAAGACGATGTACATCAGGTTGATCATCTTCTGACGGGGCGACAGTCTGCTGTTATTGGCACTCATTTATTTGGGGTTAAGAGAGGTTCGAAGGGTTCGAAGGGTTCGAAAGGTTTGAAGGGTTTGAGGGCAGCCAAAGATAGCTGCCACGGAGACAGAGAGGTTAGCGCTGTTGATTGAACCCTGGTTGCTGGGGCTGCTGGCCGTAGAGGGTTTGCTGGGGATTGAAGGCCATATTGGGCTGACCGATGGGCTGCTGAGGCATCTGCATACCATAGCCAGCAGTCATGGCCTGGAGCATACGTGCATAAACCTCGTTGAGCTGCTGCAGGTTGCGGGTCATTTGATCGGTCTCCTGACGGATGCGGAACGAATCATTCTGACCGCTTTCGTAGAGGGCTCGGATGTTATTGAGGCCTTGGTTGACTTGCTCGATGGTGCCGAGTTGTGCGCTGACGCTCTTGAGTTGTATCTCGTAGATGGTGTTGAGACCTTGTACGTTGCGGTTGAGCGTAGCCATCTGCTCGGCGTAGGTTGTCGTGGTCTCGAGGGCAGCCATGGTCTCCTGCAGTTTGCTGAGAGCAGTGCTGATTTCGTTGAGTTGCTTCACATACTTCTCGGTGGCTTCGGTCACCTGGTCGGCCTGTTCTGGAGTTACACCCACATTGCCCGAAGCAACGAGAGGTGCTGACCCACCTACGGCTGCGGCAGTGCCTGTCGCAGGAGAACCTCCTCCTACGACGATGGTTCCGCCTGCCGGCATACCACCGCCGATGATGGTAACGTTGCCGGCGACATTGCCTGTGCCGGTTTCAGTGCCACGACGACGTGGCTCGGGACCACCATCCTTCATGCGGTCGAGGCGATTGCGTGCCGCCTCCTCCTTGTTGGGGATGTCGAGTTCGGGATAAACCTTCTCCCACTTATAGTCGCGTGCTGGCGTGTCGAAAGCAGAGAGGAAGAAGATGACAGCTTCAGTGCCCATACCGATGATGAGCATAAGGTCGGCGCCGGGAACATGGGTCAACTTGAAGAGTGCGCCAAGGATGACGATGGAGGCACCGATGGAGTAGAGGTAGTTGAATCGTTTCTGTCCCTTCTCGCCTTTGAAGACCTGAAGAATATGAAGGATATTACGGAAGTTCATATTGTTTTATTGTTATTTGGTTTTTCTAGACTATCCAGATATTCTAGATTCTTGAGATGTTCTAGATAATCTAGATAGTTGGCTGATTGTTTATCTTCTTCTAACGGAGCGGCTTCCGCCGCCACCGCCACCACGTTCTTTCTTCTGTTTGGGTTGCTTCGCTGCTTTAGCCTTGCTGGTCTTGACGTTGGCCTTGTTGTTGCCTAGATAGGTGCGGACGCAGCGGAATCCGATGAATGAACGATGCTCGTTCTGGTATTCCCACGAGCGGACGTCACCACGGACGTAATGCTCGGCATCTTTCCACGAACCTCCGCGAATCACCTTACGCTTCATGCGGTAGGGGTCTTCTTTTGCCGCGTTGTACTGGTAGTCGGGGTTGATGTCGCTGGCACTGTGGACGCCCGACTCAGTCCAGGCTGTCGAAGTCCATTCGGCCACGTTGCCCGACATGTCGTAGAGTCCGAAATCATTGCTCGGATAGGCTCCGACGGGCGAAGTGATGATGTAACCATCGCGGCTGTAGTCGCCATTACCCGGTTTGAAGTTGCCGTTGTAGCAGCCCTTGTCGGTGTGCGGAATGTCGGTCTTCCACGAGAAGGTCTGGTCGTTGTTGCCGGCACGTGCTGCATATTCCCATTCGGCCTCGGTGGGCAAACGATAGGGCTCAACTTGAATGCCGCGCATACCATGGCTTGCCACTAGAAAATCGGTGCGCCAGCGGCAGAAGGCATTGGCTTGTTCCCAACTTACACCCACCACGGGATAGTCGTCGTAGATGGGTGACGAGAAATAGTAGCGTGCATACTGGTCGGTGAATGCATTGGCAAAATCGTTGACCCAGACGGTAGTGTCGGGGTAGATGTTGACGATGTAGGTGTTGAGGAAGTCCCATTCTGACGACAGCGGACGGACGATGGTGGAACGCACGATGTTGCCATCATCATCGATGAAGGCAGTATCCTTCGAGATGATGACCTCGGCATCGTAGTCAACTGCATGATCGGTGTTGAGGTCACGCAGTTCGGGGTTGAGACGATAGCGGCGCTGAGCGAAGGAATTGTAGTCGAAAACCTCGTAGCGATAATTCATCTGATGCGCATCGAGCATCTTCTTGCCTGTGATGGGGTCGGTGCGGTAGACGCTCTCGATGGCGCGTTGTTCGTCCTCATTGGGCTTGCGCCAGGGAATGGGCTTCGACCAGTTGAGGTGCGGAGTGACGGGCTCGCCGTACTTGTCTTCCTCAATCTTGAAATCTTCATTGCCACCGTAGGCAGGGTCTGCCAGGCGTTCGCGGATGATGGAGTCACGCACGTAGTGGACAAACTGGCGGTACATGGCATTCGAGACTTCCTTCTCGTCCATCCAGAAGGCATCGACCGAAATGCCCTTGGCATCCAGAAGATCGCCCCACAGCGAGTCCTGACTTTGTGCGCCCACTTCCATCGAACCACGCTTGACGAGCACCATGCCGTAGGGCTGTGGTTCATTCCATGAACGTCCGCGCACACCCGTGACTTCGCCGCCCTGTCCGCCCATCGACTTCATGCAGCTGGTCAGCATTGTGCAGCCTATGACGGCCACGATGATTGCCAGAAAGATTCTTTTCATATCTTTGTATTTATTGTTTTGCGTTTAGTTGCCCGACCTGAGAGGCCGATATATTTATAGTATTCTGATTGACTTCGTTCCCCTTGACTTTACCTTGTCGAGGTCGATGTGCATCGTATAGGTCGCCAGTATCTCGTGCGAACCGCCACCTGCAATGCCTATCTGCGAGATAGGGATGTCGTAGGCATATCCCAAACGCACGTGGTTGATGTCGGCACCTACCATAACCACGACGGCATCGCCCGGACGGTAGGAGAGACCTCCCCAGAATTTCTCGTTGTAGGTGGTTCTGAGCGAGAAATCGTACTGCGTGAATTGGAAAGTGGATTTCACCAGTAGCGAAGGTTGCAATATAAATAACGTATGTTTTAAAGGAATATTGCCTCCCGCATGAAAATAAAACGTTGGAGATAGTTCAAAATAGGCATAATCGGCCAATTCTATCTCGCTTCCCATTAAGTGTAGGCCGCTGAACCCGCCGTAAAACCATCCTCGTTCGTAATAAACACCAGCCGAAGGGTCGAACGTCATTCCCGAAACGTCGCCTGTGGGGATGGCATCGTCGGCAGCATCCCAGGCTTCGCCCGAGGGAATATAGACATCGCCACCTGCAAAGGTCTGGTTGACAAAACCGGGTTGAAGACCCACTGCAAATCGTCCACCCCATAGTTTGAAACTGTAGTTAGCCTGCAAACTGACAAAGGTCGTGGTGAAGAGGCCAGCCTTATCGTTTAGGATGGTGGCCCCAAGGCCAGTGCGTTTTCGACCAAGCATAATGGGAAGGTCGGCTGAGACGAAGAACGTTTGTGGAGCATCCTTTACGCCCACCCACTGCATACGATCGAACGCTGTGATGTGGAGCGCCGAGTCGCTGCCCGCAGTGGCAGGGTTGTAAAGCGTGGGAGTAGCCCAATACATACTCTCGTTGGTGTCTTGTTGGGCAAAGAGGACAGATGCAGAAAAGAGCATGACGATGGCACACAAGTTGCCCATTGTCTTTTGCCAAATATATGTGCTTTGTGATGCTTTCTGCATATCCTTTTGTCGTTTTTCGAAATAAACGCTAACCAATAAACGTAGTTTTCCGCATTTTATTGCATAAAATTGTGCGATGGAACAAAAAAAGTAGTATCTTTGTGCCCATGAAAGGAAGATTTGCCCCCTCTCCGACGGGAAGAATGCATCTTGGCAACGTTTATTCGGCACTGCTCTCCTGGCTTTCAGTCAGGAGTCAGGGCGGTGCGTGGGTACTGCGCATTGAAGACTTGGATCCCCAACGTTCGCGTCGTGAATTTGCCCGTCAGATCGAAGACGACCTCCGGTGGTTGGGTTTGGAATGGGACGAATACTATGTTCAAAGTGAACGAGGGGAGTTCTATACACATTATTTAAATGTATTAGGACAAAAGGGCCTGACCTATCCATGCTATTGCACACGCGCCGACATCATGGCTACGCAGGCACCCCATGAGTCGGATGGTCGAATAGTGTATGCAGGTACATGCCGTCCGAAGCAAACGGAAGAGGCATGGCTCAACATCGATGCACATCCTTCGGGCCGAAAACCTGCTACGCGTATTATCGTTCCTGACGAAGAGATAAGTTTCGTCGATGCACATTATGGCGAGCAATCGGTCAATCTGGCCCGTCACTGCGGTGATTTCGTCTTGCGGCGTGCTGATGGAGCGTGGGCTTATCAGTTGGCGGTGGTGGTCGATGATGCCTTGATGGGTATCACTGAGGTGGTGCGAGGGCGAGACCTGCTGCTCTCGGCACCCCAACAAATCTACCTGTATCGTCTGCTCGGCTTCGCGGCTCCCACTTTCTGTCATTTGCCACTGCTTTGCAACCTCGCCGGGCAACGTCTCTGCAAGCGCGACAAGAGCCTTGACCTGGGAGAGATACGCAAGGCCGGACATTTGCCTGAGGCGGTGATTGGGAAACTAGCCTTCTATGCAGGAATCATTGACCATGCGGAACCCGTATCAGCACAGGAACTTGTATCGGAATTTTCGTGGAACAAGGTCCCTTTGGAAGATATACTTGTAGGTCCACTGTTCGAAGTAAATGAAGAATGACAACTCTTTTTTCGTGGACAAATGAAAGCAATTTAGGATAATAATTACAAAAATACGGCTGTTTTATATCATTTTTTCCCTCGAAACTTGCATTTTGTTGAAATTATCAGTATTTTTGCGCCCGTTTTTATTTAATATATATATTTAAATGTATAATAGGACTCTTGTTTTATCCACTTTGTTGGTTGCGATTCCTGTGTTGGCCAGCGCTGCCCCTGTTGCCCGTCAACAGGCTCAGGAGATTGCCCGTCAGTTCATGATTGAAAAGGGCATGACAACCGAAAATGCCGAGATGGCTTTCAAGGCACCCCGCCGTGGACAGGTTGCCGATGAAAATGCTTACTATTATGTATTCAATGCTCCGCAGAACCGGGGATATGTGATTGTGTCGGGTGATGACCGCACTGCCGAAATTCTTGGTTATGCCTATAAGGGAACATTCGATGAGTCGCAATTGCCGATGCATTTCAAGTCGTTTCTTCAAACTTACGCCGACGAAATCCAATACCTCGACGATGCTAAAATCTCCGAGGTTCAACGTGCACCACGTCGTGCTGAAGAACAGGATTACAATCCCATCGAGCCATTGTTGAGCTGCCGATGGGACCAGGGCTCGCCCTACAATGCCCTCTGTCCGGGTGGAAGCCCTACAGGTTGTGCTGCCACATCGACAGCTCAGGTAATGTATTATCACAAATGGCCTGCTGCCACCATAGCCGAGATACCTTCTTATTACACATCATCGCGTCATTACCATATGGAGGCCGTTCCGGCAGGCACTACCCTCAACTGGGACGCCATGATAGACTCCTACTCTTACTCATCGAGCAGCGCATCGCGACAGGCTGTTGCCGAACTGATGAGCTATGTGGGTCGAAGCATCAAGATGGATTACGACTACATGGGTTCGGGTGTCTTCAGCCAGGATATGGTCCCTGGAATCAGCGCTTGTTTCGACTATCAGGCCACCCAACTCTATCGCAAGAACTATCCACTCGTGGCTTTCGAGGATTCCATTTATCAGCAACTTGCAACAGGCTATCCTGTGATCTTTAATGGCATGTCGACAGGTGGTGGACATAGTTTCGTGGTCGATGGCTATGATAGCAACCACTATTTCCATATCAACTGGGGATGGGGCGGAGTGAGCGACGACTATTTCCTCCTCTCGGTGCTCAATCCGTACAACAACACCAGCCTTGGCTCGAGCAGTTCAAGCGACGGTTTTAGTTTCGACCAGGATGTCATCTTCCTTAAACCGGGACTTCAGACCAAGACCGAGGTTCCATCCTTTTCAATGAATATCGTGGGTGTGACCGATCGGGATGTCCTTATGGAATACTATAATATCTCCAATAAGACCAATGTCTTCGAATTCGGACTGGGAGATATGGTTGATGGTGTCGCTACTCCTGTCGCCAGTACCATGCATAAGGAATCTATTCGAAGCTTATGGGGCGAGGAGGATATAGAGTTCCGTGTATCGGGTCTCGAAACGGGCACTCATCGTCTGGTGCCTATCTTTCGCTTGGAAGGCGATAGCGTCTGGACGTACAATGTCTATCCTTATGCTGATGTGATGGTAGGGGAGGACGGTTCGTTGGAGTTCAACACAGTTTGGAACAAGATGCAGACCGAGAACTATACATTTGAGGGCAGTCTATTCATCGGTCAGTCGCAGAACTTCAAGGTCACCTTCCGCAATGATACCGACCAGGATTACTATGGTCCAATCTATCTCTTCTCCAACCGTGGCGAGGGCAAGTCGCCGAATGGGCGGTATTCATCGTTTGAAGGTTTCTCCGTTCAGTCGCATGATAGCCTTCAGGCGTCGTTTACTTTCAAGCCATCGGCAAGCGGGGCGTGGACAGTCAGCTTCGCTTCCGATCCCAACGGAAAGTGCATTCTCGGTAGTTGTACCGTCAGCATCGATGCTGGAGACCTGACAGTCGATGGCATTCGCTACAAACTGACACCCGAAACTCATGAGGCCAAGGTCGTAGCTGGTCGTGAAGAGTATGTGGGGCATATCGTTATTCCCGACACTGTCGTTTCGAACAACAAGAAATATGCAGTAACTGCCCTCGACAAGAATGCGTTCTATGGTTGTACAGAGTTGTTGAGCGTTGTGTTACCCGCTCAGCTCACTGCAATAGGCGAATATTGCTTCGAGGATTGCTTGAGCCTGACGAGTCTCACGATTCCTGCACCTGTCAAGAGCATTGGCCCTGGAGCCTTTGCAGGGTGCAGAAGTCTTGCCGATATTCAAGTGGACGAGAAAAATGAAAAATATTCGGCACACGATGGTATGTTGTTCTCGAGCGAAGGCAAGACCTTGAACTGCTATCCATCTGCGAAGGGAGTGGTGAACAATCTGCCCGATTCCTTGACCATCATCGGAGATGGTAGTTTCGCAGGCACAGCCATCACTCGCCTTATCCTCCCCGATAGTGTCATGAGGTTTGGCTCGGCCTGCTTCAATGGATGCAAAGAACTCACGATGATCGTGCCGAAACACCAGAAGGCTCCTTCTTGCCTCACGGGTAACAGTTCGGGCACCTTTGCAGGATTGGATTTCGACAAAGTTCAGGTCATCATCCCAGTTGGCGCCGAGGCCTCCTATTGTAAGGCTGATGGCTGGAAGCTGTTCTCGAACATTAGTCTCTTCAAGGCTTTCGGCAAAGCTGGTGTCCAGGGCTTCTCTTCGTCGAAGAATATCGACCTCGATGGAATCGTCGTTGTTGATAATGACTTCGGGGCATTAACTGATGAGGTTACTACTACAGCCTATAAGGTGGGTTATGAAAGCGAATCCGGTAAGATTCTTGCTTCGGCTGTTCAGGGTGTGCTTCCTGCAGGCAATGGATTGCTCGTCGGAGGACAGTCTATCCTGGTATTCCCGACCACCGATGCAGAAGCTACGACCGACGTCACCGGCAATCTGCTCGTTGCTGCTCTTGCCGATACCGACCTTTCCGAAATCAAGGATGCCTACATTTATCAAGATGGTACTTTTGTGGCCAACTCTTCTGATATCGTTTCGGCAGGCGATGCCTATCTTGTGTTCGAAGGCGCTACGGCCCTTTCGATTCCTGTTAATTTCGATAAGGAGCCTGGCGGTATCAGCACCATCCGAGTTGATGCGTCCGAGACAATCATCTATGACCTGCAAGGTCGTAGGACTACGACTCCTAAGTCGGGTCTCTATATCTTGAATGGACGGAAGATCCTCCGATAGAAACTTTTCTAAAAAATTAGATTAATCTTGGAACCAGCGCCAAACGTGGTGCTGGCTCTATGTGAGTCGATAGAAACGCAAATCATTGTCGTTTCATATTTATTTTTTCACTTATTATTTATTATTGTATGAAGAAACTACTTTTTGTATTAGGTCTTGCTTTGGCTACAATGTCCTTGCAAGCCCAGGAGAATCAGTTCAGCATGTCAGCGCAACTTCGTTCACGTGCCGAGTATCGCAATGGTTCCATTTTTCCTCGTGGAGAGGGAGACAATTTCACATCCTTCATCAATGACCGTACTCGGTTGTCGATTAGTTATGTGCGTGCAAACAACCTCGAATTAAAAATTTCGGGACAGCAGGTCGGCGTCTGGGGACAGGATCCTCAAGTCAACAAGAATGGACGTTACGGGTTGAATGAGGTATGGGCAAAGTTGAAGCATGGCAACGTGTATGCTCAGATAGGTCGACAACCGCTGGTTTACGATGACGAGCGCCTCCTCGGTGATCTCGATTGGAATGTCGCAGGCCGTTCGCACGATGCTTTCAAGTTGGCATATGAAAAGAATGCCGACAAGTTGCATCTCATTCTTGCTTTCAACCAGAATGAAGAGAAAATAAACAGTGGAACCTATTATGCTCCAGGTGGTCAACCCTACAAGAGTATGCAGACCCTGTGGTACAATCATCATTTCACCCAACCGATGGCCCTATCGCTGCTCTTCATGAACCTAGGTCAAGAAGGTGGCGTCGAGGGTGATGCCAAGACGCGTTATATGCAGACGTTCGGCTTTCACTTCTCCGCTCAGCCGACCAATTGGGACGTTGCCGCTTCTTTCTATTACCAGACTGGAAAGACGATATCCAAACTTGATGTTTCGGCGCTTATGGCGAGTGTGAAGGCAGGATATAATTTTAATCCTTCGTGGAGGGCCACCTTGGGTTTCGACTTCATAGGCGGTGAGGATTATGAGTCAGCTACCCAATCGTATTCAGGAGTTTTCGATGTGTATAAGGCAGATCCGACGAAGACACATGCCTTCAATCCGCTTTTTGGAACCCATCACAAGTTCTATGGCGCTATGGATTATTTCTATGCCTCGAGTTATATCAACGGATTGGCTCCTGGACTTCAGGACCTGCAACTCGGTGTTGACTACAAGGCATCGAAGAACACTGTGATGCAACTGGCTTATCATTACTTTCTGACGGCGAGCGACATTCTTGTCACCAACGGCAAGACCCTCGGTTCAGAAATCGATCTTCAGATCAACATCAACCTGATGAAGAGTGTCACGTTGATGATGGGCTACTCCACCATGTTCGGCACCGATACGATGGATGCCGTGAAGGGTGGTGATCATTCAAAGTGGCAGGACTGGGCTTGGATATCGCTCAACATCCATCCACAGTTCATCAATCGTTGGTAAATACTCCCCAATACAACACATATTACTACCTTATTTTTCTGGTCAGCAGAATCTTTTCTGCTGGCCATTTTTGTTGAATAAGGGTCTTTTTTATGCCTTATAGCGAAAAACAGGAGACAAAAATTGGGAATAAGCGAATTAATTCTTATCTTTGCAGCGACTTTGCCACCTTATCTTTTTTATTGATGAACAACAAGGAATCGCTTGCGACACCACGTATTGGCCAGACGGCCTATGGCATACTCTTTATCGTCAGCTTCTGTCATTTGCTCAACGACACGATGCAGTCGATGATCCCTGCACTCTTTCCTGTTCTGAAGGAGGACTTCAGTCTGAGTTTTGCTCAGATTGGAGTCATCACGTTGGTGCTTCAGGTCACATCGTCCATCCTGCAACCGTTTGTTGGGTTTTATGCCGACAAACACCACCATTCCTGGCAGTTGTCTGTGAGCATGCTCTTTACACTGTCAGGCATCCTGCTGCTATCATATGCTACGAGCTACGAGATGATTCTGATGGCCGTTGTCCTGATGGGATGCGGTTCGTCCATTTTCCATCCTCAGGCTTCGCAAGTGGCACAGGTAGCATCAGGAGGACGGAAGGGATTGGCGCAAAGCATCTTTCAGGTAGGCGGCAATGGAGGTTATTCCATTGGCCCATTACTTGCTGCACTCATCGTACTGCCAAGAGGGCTTGCCGGTGTTCGCCTGCTCGCCTTCGTAGCCATCTTTCTTGCCATCATCTTAGGCTACATCGGTCGATGGCTTGTGCAGGAGATGAAAGAAGCACGAAAGAAAGCCGTCGAGCATTGGGCTACAGCGAAGCAATATAGCCGGCGAAGAATCTATTTCTTCATCTTCATCCTATTTATGCTGATGTTCTCGAAGAACTTCTATACTTCGAGTATGACCAATTATTTTACATTCTTCCTCATCGACAAATTCCACATTTCGGTGGCCAATGCACAAGTCTGTCTCTTCGCCTTCCTTGCCTCTCAGGTCGTTGGAACCATCGTGGGAGGATGGATTGGTGACAAGTATGGTCGAAAGTATGTGATATGGTTCTCGATATTCTGGGCTGCACCCTTCACGTTGCTACTTCCTTATCTCGATGGCTTTGCCGCTACCGTTGGTCTGTCCATCGTGATTGGTATGGTTATGGCGTCCGCATTCTCGGCCATCCTCGTTTATGCCACCGATCTCATGCCGCATCATACAGGCACGGTGGCAGGCATCTTCTATGGCCTTTCGTTCGGACTGGGAGGACTTGGCAGCAGTTTCTTTGGATGGCTGGCCGATCAGACCAGCATCCTATTCATCTTTAAGGTCAGTGCCTTGCTTCCCTTGCTTGGCATCATAGCCGTCTATCTGCCAAAGATGAAGAAAGAGACTGCATAAATTGTTGTTTTGTGTTAAAATTACGCGTTTTCTGAAAGAAATATCCTCTAAGACTTGTTTTTGTCCCTGAAATCGTGTATCTTTGCCGAAACAAAGTCAAAAGATATGGAAAATCACGAAAAACCCCACTTTGGATATATCTATCCACGACCCGCAGTCACCACCGATTGTGTCATTTTCGGTTTCGATATGACCGATGAACTCCTGAAGGTGTTGCTCATCGAACGAGGCATTGAACCTTTCAAGGGACGTTATGCTCTGCCGGGTGGTTTCATCAAAATCGAGGCCAAGACCAACGAATACGGCTTGGTGGTCGAGGAGAAGAACGAGAGTCTCCTTGAATGTGCAAAACGAGAGCTGAAGGAGGAGACCGGCTTCGACGTTCAGAACATCTATGAACTTGGTACATGGAGTACTCCAGGGCGAGATCCTCGATGCATCACCATCACCGATGCCTATTATGCTTTGGTGACTATCCAACCTGTTCGGGGTGGAGATGATGCTGCCGATGCCAAATGGGTTCCACTTTATCAGGTGCTCAATACCATCAAGAATCTGCCTGACGGTATGCGGTTTCTGGCTTTCGACCACGACGAAATCATTACCGCAGCCCATATCCGTCTGCAACAGCAGTTGTGCTTCGAACCTTTGGCCTTCAAACTTTTGCCCAAGCGATTCTCGATGTCGACGCTCCAGAAACTCTATGAGGCCATCCTCGAAAAGAATTTCGACCGTCGCAATTTTGCTCGTAAGATGCTCGACAGTGGCATTCTTGATGTGTTCCCCACCGAATCGAGAAACATCAACTATCAGCTTAATCTCGAGAAGTACGAGGAATTCAAGCGCACCGGCAGGCTCTCGAACCTGATTTTCTGATTATTCGGGAAGATCCTGATAATTGTTGAAAGCGTGTCAAGCAGACGCGCTTTTATTTTTCCATATTTTTTGTACTATCTATGTTTACCTATTTGTCTTTTTGACACATAATGATGTAAGAAGACAAATTACCGAGTGTTTAACCAATTATTAAATAGTACACAATTATGTTAGGAGCAATCATAGGCGATATCGCTGGATCAACATTCGAGTTCTGCAACACGCATGACTACAACTTCCCGCTCTTCGACCTGTTTAGCAATTTCACTGACGACAGCATCTGCACTGTGGCAGTTGCCGAGTGGCTTCTCGATGACCCCAACCTCTCGCACGCGGTTCTGGAACAGAAACTGGTGGAGTTTGCCAACGAATTTCCCTGCCCGATGGGAGGATATGGTGGTGGCTTCCGCACCTGGCTCTTCTATCCCGAGCAACTCAAGGACTATCGTGGTTTCTATACGGGCGGCGAACGTGTCCCCTATAATTCCTGGGGCAATGGCTCGGCCATGCGCGTTTCGGCAGTAGGTTGGATGTTCGATACACTTTGGCAGACCGAGAATGCTGCCGAAATCTCGGCATCCATCACTCACAATCACCCCGAGGGCATCAAGGGAGCACAAGCCACGGCGGCAGCCATCTTCATGGCACGGACAGGCAGCACTAAGGAGGAAATCCGCAAATACATCGAGGAGAAATATGGATACGACCTGCATCGCACCTGCGATGACATTCGTCCGACCTACTATTTCAATGGCAGTTGCCAGGGCACGGTACCCGAAGCCATCGTCGCCTTCCTCGATAGTCGAGACTACGAGGATGCTATTCGACTGGCTGTCACTCTGGGTGGCGACAGCGACACCATTGCCTGCATTACGGGCGGCATAGCCGAAGCCTTCTATAAGGAAATCCCCTCTGATCTTGCCGGTGATGCACTCGACAAACTGCCTTCACGCTTCATCGAGGTCATCGGACGACTGCAGGAGAAAGGACATTACATCAAGACGTTCTGATGGTCGATGCTGTCTTATTCGAACAATACACCTTTTTAAATATATTATTAACAGTCAAACTTAAAAACAATTGTTATGGAGAAAAAAGCACGTATTTACAACTTGATTATCGTTGATGAGAGTGGATCAATGGGACACCTGAGGGAAGCAACCCTTTCGGGAATCAACGAAACGATTGGAACCATCCGCAGTGCCCAGGAGGAGTTTAAGGAGACGCAGGATCATACGCTGACGCTTGTCACTTTCGACACGGGTAACACTCCCTATGTGCGGACGATGATTGACAACAAGCCCATCGCGGAGGTCAAGGAGTTCACTGACTATATGCCTTGTGGAGGCACGCCTCTCTACGATGCGATGGGCCAGTCGCTGACACGCCTGCACGACCGCATCAAGGATGACCCCGATGCGGCTGCCGTGGTCACGGTCCTGACCGATGGATTGGAGAATTCTTCCCGCGAATGGACAGCCTCTGCCCTTCGCAGTCTGATTGAAAAGCTGAAGACCGAAGGCTGGACATTCTCCTATATGGGCTCGGCACACAACGTGAAGGAAGTGACCGACCTTCTGGCAATCGACAATGTGGTGGAATTTGCCCACGATGAACGTGGAACCCATAACACTTGGCTTCGTGAGCGTTCTTCGAAGAAAGCCTATTATCGTAAGATGAACGATATGTACGGCCACGAGGCATCGCTTTCTGCAATGGAGATGATGGAGCAAAAGCGTCAGTTCGCACGCGAATACTATGGTCCAAGAGTAACCCCCGACAACATCAGCTCGCTTAATGCCGGTGAGATCTTCGTCTTCGGTAGCAACATCAGGGGCTATCACGCAGGTGGTGCGGCTGCAGCAGCTATGCATCATTTCGGCGCCATCTGGGGACAGGGTGAGGGTCTGCAGGGGCAGAGCTATGCCATCCCGACGATGGAAGGCATTGAGAGTTTAACTGGCGCTGTGGAACGGTTTACGAAGTTCGCTGCCGAACATCCTGAAATGCGTTTCCTCGTGACGCGTATCGGTTGTGGCATTGCAGGCTACACACCCTCGACGATTGCCCCGTTGTTCCGCGACTGCATTATGCTCGAGAATGTGACCCTTCCTGCCGACTTCTGGCAGATCCTGGGCATCACGAACTATGACCTTTAAAAAGGCAGCAGGGGAGAGCCTGCTTTGATTGGCTCTCTCCTGCTGTTTGATTGTTTCGCGAATCGTTTTGATGATTCGGTTCTTGGTGCTCTTGGCTACGTCCTCGTTGCTGTAGCCCAGTTGCTGTGCAAGTTCCCTCATCGTTCGTTTGTCGTAGTAGTAACCTTCGAGCAAAGCTCGTTGACGGGGGTTGAGCGTTCGGATGGCCTGTTCGATGGCCTCCATCTTGCGTTGCTGTGCCTTCTCGCTCTCTTCGATGAAGTCAATCCACGATTGAATCTCTTTCTGAATCAAGTCAAGCCTTTCGGGCAGGATGCTTTCGTCGTCGAGCGAAGTCTCCAGGTTCTCGTACGTCCGCTTGCGGAGGTACTCGTGAGCTTTGTTGATGCAAATGCTCGTCATATAAGCCAACAGATTTTTCGGCTTCTCGGTAAGTGTTCCAACCATCAGCTTTTCCAGAAGGACCAGCCAGGCGTCTTGCAGAATGTCTTTGGCGTCGAATTCCGGAATCCCGTAACGCTTCGTCAAAAGTTCCAACATTTTCGAACGAGTAATTTTCTCCTCTTCCGTGTTCATGATTTCAAAATACTCTCTCTTCATATCGCTAAAGTTTGTCGAATTGCACTGCAAAGATAGGAAAAATTTCTTCATCCTCCAAACTATTTCGTAACTTTTTTCAAAAAAATGTTTCTTTTCCTCATAAATCTTCAATTTTGCTATCTGACACCCCGACTTATTGCGTCATTTTTACATAAACATAGTCAAATTTCAATACACTATCAAAAATTTATGTGTTATTTGGTATTGTATCCCATTTGTTCGAATTAATTGGTGATTGTTATTTATGCGTAAAAGTGACACGAGACATTTCGTACAATAGGATATGGGTTTCGTACAATTTGTCCCATTTTTTTTGGAAATATGTTTGATAAACCCTATCTTTGCACCATCGAAAGTGTTAAATTAAACAAAATAGGGGTGCCGGCGGACTTGGTTGATGATTTTTGGTTTGGAGAATACAAAAAATACCCTTATCTTTGCAGCAAATAATTAAAAGCGTTTTATTGTAAACAATTCAAGGATGACCCCGCATCTGACAATCTCCAACACCATTGGCCTCTACAGGTTTCCGATCGACAGCATCGTCTATATTGCTGCCGAGGGGAACTATTCCCGTTTCAAGATGGCCGATGATGACGAACAGGTGCTGGTATGCCAGTTGGGACAACTTGAAGAAATCATGCGCGAACAACTTGATAAGGAAGACAACCGGTTCCTGCGTGTGGGCCGCAGCTTGATTATCAATCTCGACTATGTCTATGTCATCAATCCGTCCAAGGGCCAGCTCATTCTGAGCAATGGTTGTGGTGTGAGATACCCAATCACTGCTTCGAAGGATGCCCTCACGGCGTTGAAAAATGCATACGACAATGGTGTTATCAAATAATGTTTTTTTGTCGGAACAATGGAAGACATAAAAGATTCTGAAATTCGTATCATCGGTAAGGACGAAACCTTCGACAAGAACACTGTGCCAGTTAATCCGTCGGCAGAGGGTTCAAAAGATGATTCCGTGCCCGAGAAAAAGAGTTTCGATAGGGAAGAGGGACGATACAATAAACCCAAAGACGGATGGAGCATACGCAAGTTGCTCATCTTGTTTGTGCTGTTTGTCATCGTCGCCAATGTGCTCTTCTACATCTTCAAAGGTAGTATGAGTCAACCGCCTGTTGAAGCTCGTATGAATGGGGTAGAGGAATTGGAAAATGCGATGTTCGATCCCGAAGTGCCCGAAGGACAATTCGAGTCGGAAGAGAGTGCAGCCAACACGATGATTTTGGACGATCTTTCTATTTCTTCATCGACATCGGCTATCCCACATTGTCAGGAAAAGATGGTTGAAATAAATGGAATAGAATTGAAGTTGATGATTCCGATGGACGCGGTGCCAAAATTCGTAGTCGGAAAGATTGATCCTAATGATGCAAATATCGTCTTGGCCCTTCAGGCTGCGGATATTCGAAAGGATAATGGAGAGATAGTGGGCGCTTGTGTATATAATGGAGAGGTTGTTGGAAAAGGATTGGCAAAGAAAGGATATGTATCGATTATACAAGGAAAAATGAGAATAGGAGTAACTGATCATAGTCCGTTGTTCGAAGCTGCTATTCAGGAAGGAGGCGATTTCTTCCGCCAGTATCCGCTTGTGGCCGATGGTGTCATGATCGAAAATCAACCCAAGGGAAAGGCTGTGCGTCGTGCTATTTGTCAACGAGGAAGCAACTTTTTTGTGGCAGAATCATTGACACCCGAATCCTTTCACGATTTTGCCCAAGCGCTGCAGGATCTGAATATCGATAACGCCGTTTATCTCGTGGGCAGTCAGTATGCCCTTGGATTCCTTCGTGACATCAACAACAAACTTCACGAATGGGGAGAATCCAAATTCGCCAAGGCTAAAAATATCAGTTATCTGGTTTGGAAAAAACAATAGGATTCCGCTCCATTACATTTTCAATCGTTTCATTTCCATCATGCAGCTGGTGGCCCACCACGAACGCAGGGCGTCCAGATAATTCTGCTGCACCATGAAGGTGTGGCTATAAAGATAATTGCGGCAATTGAACGCATCCCAGCTTACTGAGATTTCTCCCTTCTTTGGGATGGACAGGGCAAAGCGGAACAGCACCGTCTTGCCATCGCCAGCCATAACGAGCGGAGCAGTCACTTGTGCCAGGTCTTCGACGAATTGTCTGTAGCATAGGTTCAACTCCGGATCAAAACCTTTTCCTTTTTTATGCTGTGGCTTGGTGTCATTGTTTTTGGGCTGCATTATTTCGATTTCTTCTGTGTCTTTCGTTGCCACATCCTTGATTATTCCTTCAAGGAAGGCGACCTTGTAGGCAATCATCGGGCAATGGAAACTGCGCAGCAGACGATTTCGGTCCAACTTTCGAGTGTTGTGCTGTGACTGTTGCAGGGCATCCCGCATCTGTTGAAGCGTTCGTTGCAGTTCTGCCTCCCTCGCTTCGCGTTTTGTGCGAAGTAATCGCACCGATTCCTTGATGCATTCATCGACACCGTCACGTGTATAGACCAGTCGCACGTTGTCGGTGTCGTTGCCGTAATGCAGGCAGACGTTTTGTTCGCCTGCAAGATAAATCCATGCACGGTCATCGGGCAGAGGAGTGAAGTGTTGTCGTTGGACTTCTTCTTCCAGTTTGCGCAGCGTGTTGGCAACAAAGTCGGTGTCGGCCTGATGGCGCTCCGAGGCTGCCCAATCGGAAAGTTCACGGATGAGCGCCTTTCCTGCTGCCAGGTAATCTTCTGCAGCCACAGGGTCCTCTTCCATATAGCTTCGGTACTCCGACATGAGTCGGGCATCGAGCATGTTGATGTAGTCTTCACCTGCGGCTTCGTATTGCATGTATTCGTTGCGGAGGTTATCGAATTCCGTCACCTCTACCGTCAGTTCCTGATTCATTCTATTTTATTATTGTAACATCGAAAAGCACGTTGCAAAAATACGTATTATTCTGCATTCTTCCAATTTTTGGAATGAAAAACCAAAAAAGTCTCCCGATTTTTTGGATTCTTCCCCGATTTCTTTTATCTTTGCACAAAATTGTTAATCATTATTTGTAAATAATTAATTGTTAATTGTTAATTATTAATTGTTAATTGACTATCATGATCAACCGACAGCTTTTACATCCCGAGAGCATAGTAGTGATAGGCGGCTCGAACAACGTGCATAAGCCGGGAGGCGCCATCGTTCGCAATCTTATTCAAGGAGGATACCAGGGCACGCTCCGTATTGTCAATCCAAAGGAGGATGAGATTCAGGGCATCAAGGCTTTCCACGATGCCAAGGAGATACCGCCTACTGAGTTGGCTATCCTCGTGGTGGCTGCCAAGTATTGTCCCGACTATGTCGATTACCTTGCTGCCGAAAAGCAGGTGCGCGCCTTCATCATCATCTCGGCAGGTTTCGGCGAAGAGACAGCCGAAGGTGCCAAGCGCGAGCAGCACATCCTCGACACTTGCGAGAAGTATGGCTGTGCACTCATCGGACCGAACTGCATCGGCATGATGAACGCATGGTATCACGGTGTGTTCACCAAGCCTATTCCCCAACTCAATGCCAAAGGCGCAGACTTTATCTCGGGCAGTGGTGCCACGGCGGTGTTCATCCTCGAATCGGCGGTCATCAAGGGCTTGCCTTTCAATTCCGTCTGGAGCATCGGCAACGGCAAGCAGATTGGTATCGAGGATGCATTGCAATATATGGACGAGAATTTCGACCCTGAGCGTGACTCGCACATCAAGCTGCTCTATATCGAGAACATTTCCGATCCCGACAAACTGCTCTATCATGCCGGTTCGTTGATCCGCAAGGGCTGTCGCATCGCTGCCATCAAGGCAGGCAGCAGCGAGAGTGGTTCACGTGCTGCGAGTTCGCACACTGGTGCTATCGCCAGCAGCGATTCGGCTGTCGAGGCACTCTTCCGCAAGGCTGGCATCGTCCGCTGCTTCTCACGCGAAGAATTGACCACCGTTGGTTGTATCTTCACTCTTCCCGCCTTGGGCGGTAGGAACTTCGCCATCGTCACCCATGCGGGCGGCCCTGGCGTGATGTTGACCGATGCGCTTTCGAAGGGCGGCTTGCAGGTGCCCCATCTCACGGGCCCTGCAACCGAGGAACTAAAGACGAAACTCTTCCAGGGCGCTGCCGTCAGCAATCCCATCGACATCCTTGCCACGGGAACCCCCGAACAGTTAGGTATCGCTATCGACTATTGCGAGAAGCGTTTCGACGAGATTGATGCCATCTTTGTTATCTTCGGCTCACCAGGTCTTGTGCAACTCTATGAGGCCTACGACGTACTCCACAAGAAGATTCTTGAATGTCGCAAGCCTATCTTCCCCATCCTGCCTTCGATGAATACGGCAGGCCCCGAGGTGGCAGAGTTCCTGGCCAAGGGACACGTCAACTTCTCCGACGAAGTGACGGTGGCCAACTGTCTCGTCCGCGTGATGAATACCCCCAAGCCGGCGCCTGCCGAGATTACGCTCTTCGGCGTTGATGTGCCGAAGATTCGCGACATCATGAGCGGCCTGAAGGAGAGCGGCTACATCTCGCCCGACCTGGTGCGACAGATTTTCAGTTGTGCCGGCATCCCGATGGTTCCCGAAATGGTTTCGGAGCGAAAGGAAGAACTGCTGGCCTTCGCCGACCGAATTGGATATCCTGTTGTTGCCAAGGTTGTTGGTCCCATTCACAAGAGTGATGTGGGTGGCGTGACGCTCAATATCCGCGATGCCGAACATCTAGCTTGGGAGTTTGACCACAAGATGAAGATCGAAGGCGCCAAGGGCGTGATGGTGCAGAAGATGCTGCGTGGTACTGAGCTCTTCATTGGTGCCAAGTACGAACCTCGCTTCGGTCACGTTGTGCTTTGTGGCTTGGGTGGCATTTTTGTCGAAGTGCTCAAAGATGTCTCCAGCGGATTGGCTCCCTTGTCGGTGTCCGAAGCCGAATCGATGATCCACAGCCTTCGTGGGTATAAGATCATCAAGGGAACGCGAGGACAGAAGGGAATCAACGAACACAAATATATGGAGATTATCGTGCGTCTCTCTACCCTCCTGCGCTTTGCTACTGAGATCAAGGAGATGGACATCAACCCACTCATCGCCGACGAGAAGGAAGTTGTCGCCGTCGACGCCCGAATCCGTATCGAAAAATAATTATCCTCCGTAACCCACCACAATTGTTAATTATTAATTATTAATTGTTAATTGAAAAAGATCATCAACCCTTGGCTCGGCATCAAAGGCTACAACTGCATCTGTTGTAGCCCAGGTAATCCACGTGGTCTCCATCTTGACTTCTGGGAGGATGGCGACGATATCGTCACCCAATGGCATCCCGATCGTGACTTTCAAGGTTGGCTCGACACCCTGCACGGTGGGGTGCAAGCCATGCTGATGGACGAAGTGGGCGGTTGGGTTGTCACGCGCAAACTGCAGACCACCGGGGTCACCAGCAAGATGGAGGTGCAGTATCTCAAACCTATTTCGACCAACGAGCCCGTGCTTACTATCCGTGGTCATATCGTTCGTCAGATGCGTAATGTCGCTTTCATCGAGACGGAGATCCTTGATTCCTCTGGTGAAGTCTGCACCCGCTCCACCCTTGTCTATTTCTGTGCCTCGAAAGAAAAAGCCGCTGAAACCATAGGCTTCACCGGCTGTGATGTCGAAGAATAAAAAAATTGACTCAAGTTTCGCATTTGCTCAACTTGATGGATAATATGGGATATCTCTTTTTGGGGATATTATGGATATTAAGGGATATTAAGGGACGATACCTTAGCCTGTAGAGATTGGGACCCAAGAAACATACGTCCCTTAAAATCCCTTAGATTCCCTTAAAATCCCTTAGATTCCCTTAAAATCCCTTAGAATCCCTTAGTTCTGCTTACGCTTCATACTCTGTGGGGTCGAAACCTTCGAGGGCTTCCTTGCGCTCGATGCAGGTGCCGCAGGTGCCGCAGTGTCGGTCGTGACCCTTGTAGCAGGAGTAGGTGTGCGAATAATCGACGCCCAACTCGCGGCCACGCAGGGCGATTTCGCGTTTCGTGAGGGGAGTGTAAGGTGTGAGTAGCGATACGCCGTTGGTGGTGCCTTCTTCGATGGCGCGGCTCATGGCAACGACAAAGTCGGGGCGGCAGTCGGGATAGATGAAATGGTCGCCCGAATGGTTGGCCATGAGCACGTGCTGCAAGCCCTGGCTTTCGGCGATGCCGGCGGCGATGCTGAGCATGACACCATTGCGGAAGGGAACGACGGTCGATTTCATCGTCGTTTCGTCGTATTGTCCGTCGGGTATCTCTTCGTAGCCATTCTTGAGGAGACTGGAGCGGAAGTACTGCTCCATGAAGTCGATATTGATGACGAGATGGGGTATGCCGAGTTTGTGACACTGCCAGCGCGCGCAGGCTATCTCGTGCTCGGCGTGGCGTGAATGATAGTCGAAGGTGACGGCCAGGGCGATGCGCTCCTGGAATTCATGGAGCAGTGTCACGCTGTCCATGCCACCGCTGAGGATAATGATACTGTCTTTCATATTGACGCTTTTAATCCATATATCGCTGCAAAATTACGGCTTTTTTGGCATTTTTCCAAGTATTTCAGTTTTTTTTAGACGAAAAATTTGCTTTCTACGGATTTGTTGCGTAAATTTGCCCCCAAATTTGATAAAAATATCTATTACTTAACCCAAATAAATATGAAGAAGACACTCTTGATGGCCTTTGCCATTGTTGCAGCTGTCGCAATGACTGGCTGCAAAAGTTCTAAAACCCTTTCCGACGCTGCTACCGTAGCATCTCCTACCGAGGAAGTGAAGGAGGTGGAGCCAATCACCTACACTACTCCTACCCGCACCACGACCCGTACCACACCAGTGGCCCAGGCCGGTGACCGCCAGGAGAAGGTTTCGGTGGTGAATAGTGGTGATGCCGGACTCCTGAAGGACTACAATGTTGTGGTAGGTGCATTCAGCAACAAGACCAATGCCGACAACTTCAAGGCCAAGATGGTGAGCCGTGGCTACAATGCTTTCCTTGTGCAGAATGAGGCTGGTCTCTATCGTGTAGTAGCTGGCGGCTATGACACCCGTGCACAGGCTGTGAGCGTGCGTGACAACATCCGTTCGACCTACGCCAACGATGACCCAGGTACATGTCCTGCTGCCTGGCTGCTCATCCCCGCCTATTGATCGGACGCTTCTTTTACGATTCATAAAGCCAGATACTTGGGGAAATGCTCCAAGTGTTTGGCTTTTGCTCATTTATACTAATTATCAGTCGAATTTCTTTTGCCGTGTTGGAAAAACGGACAAAATCGACCGATTTTATGTTGGAAAAACGGACAAAGCTCTTCTTGGCAAGCCTTGCGCTTGGTGTGCTGCCAGCGACTGCCTCGGCTGACGTTCTCGGTTCAGATGAATCGGGACACCTTGTCATCAACGAGATTATGCAGTCGAACATCGACCAGCTGATGGTGGAGCACGACTTCCCCGACTCTTGGGTGGAGCTTTACAATCCGACAGGAAAGGCGATCAACATCCAGGGCTATAGGATAGGATTGGCACCCGATTTCGAGTCCTCGTATCTTTTCCCCAAAAGCCATCATGTGGCTGCCCACGGCTACCGACTGATTTATTGCGACAAGAAAGGGCAGGATACTCACACTGACTTTCGTTTGGAATCTACTTCAGGAGGAAGCATTTACTTGTTCAGTCCGGACGGGGAGATTATCGACAGCCTTAGACATCCCGAGATGCCTGCGCCGAACATTGCTTACGGTCGCTGTACCGAAGACGAATCGGAATGGCAATATGAGCTGAAGCCAACACCCGGAGCTGCCAACGAAGGCGGCGGTTCGGCTACGTTACTGCCTTCGCCCGTGTTCAGTCTGTCAGGGCGTATCATGACGGGACCTGCGGAGCTACAGATAACGATGCCGGAGGGATATGAATTACCATCCGACACCCGCATCTATATGACCACGAATGGAGAGGAACCTACACTCGAATCCCCTTCTGCGACTGAGTTCCGTCTGCCGATCGACCGAACGATCACCGTCCGCGCCAAACTTCTGTCGGCTCATGCCTTGCCTTCGCGCGCTGCCACCCACTCCTACATCTTCCATCGCCGCGAGCTGCATCTGCCCATCGTGAGTCTGGTGACCGACAGCACTTATTTCTATAGCGAAGACCACGGCATCCTGCTGGGAGGCCAGCCCTTGGGTACGGGCAATTGCTACAAGGATTGGCGTCGTCCCGTCAACATCGAATATTTCGAAAAGCAGGGCGATGATGCCATTATCAATCAGCTTGGCGAAACGGCTGTGGGTGGCTTGGGTTCGCGTATCTATTCGCAAAAGTCGCTCAAGCTGTATGCCCACAAACGTTTCGGCAAGAAGCAATTCAAAGCACAGTTTTGGCCCGAAGACAAACCCGACATTACTGCTGTCGAGAAATTCCGTCTGCGCAATGGCGGTAATCGATGTATCGACACGCGGTTTGAGGATGCACTGGCTCAGCGAATCTTTGCCCGATGGAAGGATTCGCTCGAATGGATTGCCTATTCGCCCGTCATTGGCTATATCAATGGTGAATACAAGGGCATCTTTGGACTAAGGGAAAAATGCGACGAGGATTATCTGGAGTCGAACTACGGCATCTCCGAGGAGGTGGACATTGTGGAAAGTTTCTACACTGATGCGCCGGAATATGCTGAGATAATGCAGCTCATTGATGACGAATCAGCGACATTTGCCGACTTCGAGGCCATCATGGAGATGAGCCAGTTCATAGACTATCTTTGCTGCGAGACATACGCGACGAACGAGGACTTCCCGCATAATAATGTATATATGTGGAAGACGAAGGGAGGCAAGTGGCATTTCGTGCTGAAAGACCTCGACTATTTCTCCAATTCCCAATTGGGCTTCAACTATCTCAACTGGCTTATGGCGACTGGTGACGAGGGAAAATGGGCATTGCAGCCCATCAAACACCAGCTGATACAGAAGCTGATGATGATGGAAGAGTTCCGTGAGGCTTTCATCGACCGCATGGGCATCTATCTTGGCGACTTTCTTCGCCCCGATGTGACGTTGCCACTCATTCGTCAGATGCGCGACGAAATCGATAGTGAGGTAGCCGCAACATTTGCAGAGATGAGCGAAGAGGTGAGCTATGCAGACTTCGACAGAACCATTAATCAACGGTTGATACCATACTGCGAGCAGCGCCCCCTTCGGGCTTACAATCAATTTGCACAATATTTCTCGTTGGGCGATGTTGTTCCGATGACCATCTATCCGCAGGGGAATCCGATTCTGGTCAACAATGTCGGGCTCACCCAAAGCCGATTTGACGGCTACACTTGGATGGGGCGCAAGCTGAGGCTCGACAGCCGAACCCCTGCTGCTGGCTGGGCAATGACTGTGACCTACTTGAATGGCAGTATGAAGACCTTCCGATATGAGCAGCCATCGGTCAGCATACATTTGGCCGAAACTGTGGGCGCATGCGAATCGGTCGCCTTCACAACCATTTCAATTGACCCGGGCGAAGGCATAGAATGTGTTGTGAACGATGAGACCAAAACCCCTGTAGGCTTCTTTACCATCTATGGAATGCCTTGCAGCAATGCGGGGGGGGACGTACGATTGGTACGCGACCCCGATGGAACATTTCGAAAGATTATCAGATACTAAAGGGATATGGATAGACCATTATTACATAAACGCTTGACTGTGGCTTGTCTGTCGCTGCTTGTCAGTTTAGGAGGTCACCTTGTTGCCCAGACGCATCAGGTGATGATCAACGAACTGATGCAAAGTAATGTCGATGCCCTTTTCTATCGAAAGGATTTCCCCGACTCCTGGTTCGAAGTCTATAATACTACTGGAAAGAAAATCAACATGAGGGGCTGGCGTATTGGGGTCACCAATGATTATGCCAAGTCGTACGATCTTTTCCATTTTCGTGAGCTGCCGGCCTACGGACATATCCTCTACTATTGTGACAAGAAGGACGATGGATGGGAACATACCGACTTCCGGTTGGAGTCAACCAAGGCCGGAGCCCTCTATCTTTGGAATGCTGATGGCGTGTTGGTTGATAGTGTGGCATACAACGAGATGCCTGCTCCCAATATCGCTTGGGGCAGGATTACGGATGGGGCAGACGAATGGCAATATGAAGTCAACCCTACGCCTGGTGAGCCAAACGAAAGCCGTGGCTCAGACTTTATCATGCCTGATCCTGTATTCAGTCATACTGGGCGACTGCTCCCTGTGGGTGAGTCACTCTCGGTCACGATTACATTTCCTGACGTCCTTCTTCCTTCCGACACACGTCTGTATGTCACCCTCGATGGCTCGGCTCCCACCAAAGCGTCTGCAAGCTACGCCAAGGATGAACCTTGCACGATGCTGATAACGGAGACATCGGTGGTTCGTGCCCGGTTGATTTCTAACTTCGCACTGACTTCCCTGCCTGTGACGCATTCCTATATCATCCATCCACGCTCGACGCAACTGCCGGTGTTCTCGCTATCGACCGACAGCAGATACCTTTATGACGAGGAGATAGGCATGATGGTGGGCGATGATTTTGATGGCAATTGCTTCAAGGGTTGGCGCCGCCCGTTCAACATCGAGTTCTTCGAACAATCGGAGCCTGACACGGCACTCATCAATCAGATAGGCGAGGCGGGCATGCATGGTGCAGGGTCGCTGCGAAGAAATCAGAAGGCGATGAACCTTTATACCAACAAGCGCTGGCAGAAGAAACGCTTCAAATCTTCGACATTCTTCCCGCATAAACCATTCATCAAGAAGACCAAGACTTTCTGTCTTCGCAATAGTGGCACGCGCTGCCTCGACTCACGTATTGACGATGCCTTTGTACAGTTGATTTTTGCTAATCATATCGACAGCTTGCAGTATCTCGACTATCGGCCGTGCATCGTCTATATCGACGGCAAGTACAATGGAATCATGGACATTCGTGAGCGTGCCAACAATACTTGGGCATCGAACAACCTGGGTCTGGAAGAAGATTCCATTTCGGAAGTCGAAGCTTTTTATAGCAGTGTGGCAGACTACGACGATGTTCGTCAGCTGATAGATGACTCGTATTCCAGATATGAAGACTTCGCCCGATACTTCGACATGTCGCTGCTTCTCAATTATCTTTGCTGCGAGGCATATTCCTCCAATCGCACCTTTGCTCATACCAACGTCTATCTGTGGTACGACAGGAGCGAATGTCAGAAGATTCTCCACCCATTGTTGAAGGATCTGGACGATTTCTCGGGAGGAGGAGACAATTGGAGTTGGATGAATTTTATCACGCTGACTGGAAACGAAAGTAATTACGATGAAAAACCTGAGCATAGGCGTATCTTTGCGCGACTGTTCGATATGCCTGAGTTCCGCAATCCGTTCATCGACCGAATGATGGTCTATCTTGGCGACTTTTGCAAGCCTTCGGTCACCGTTCCGAGGATCAACGATATGCGTGCTGCGATTGAGGATGAGATTGAAGCGACATTTGCCTTTATGAACGAAGGTGCCACCTATCAGGATTTCGCCAACCGTATCGAGAACAAGCTCATCCCATTCTGTCAGCAGCGCCCGTTGATTTTAAGCCAGCAGCTTGCCTCTCGGTTCGATTTGGGGAATGTCATTCCCCTCACTGTCTCCACAAAGGTGTATCATGACGGCTCGGTTTATGATGTTCCGGCAAGTATGAACGACATTTGTCTTACAGAGGGCAATTTCGATGGCTATTGTTTCAGCGGTCGGGCTTTTCGTGTGAACAGTGGCAACAGCAATTTCCATTGGCAACTGGTAATCGGTTACTCCAACGGTGGTTTCGAACCCCGTACCTTTCATCAGTCCGACATCTCAATCCGACCAGATCTGTTGGGCAACAATATCGTCTCATTGACGCTTTTACCTGTTGTTGCTTCTGGTGCTGGCATAGAGGAAACAATGGGTGACGTGGATGAAGAAATGCCCGTTTATGACTTGTTCGGTCAACGTCATCAGCGTTTATCCGATGGGCAGGTAATGATTTACAGAGGCAAGAAGATCCTCAGAGTTCGTCAGTGAACAGGCAAACATAAAGGTAAAAAGATTATCGTGAAAGGGGTTCAAAGATGAGATACATATTGATAATACTGCTCAGTAGTCTATCCCTGTTGGCTGCCTGCCATGAGCCGGAGATCCAGCTTAATGATAATCCAAATGATGAAGGCTCGGACATTGACTACACCCTTTCACCCAACTTCGGGAAGAGTCTTGGCATCTTTGGCGGGTCGTTCAGCAATATTGAGGAGTCGGACAGCTGCAAGTTTTATTGGCAGGAGCTGCTGCAACTCACGCTGTTCGGACATAGCATCAATGGAGCGGGCTACAGCAACCTCACGCAGGAGAGGGGCGTGCTGCAGTATGCCGTCGATCGCTGCTGCCAACGCGATGAGCCGCACGACATCTACTTGCTTTGGTCGCCGAGCAACGACTTCTCGAAGGGTCGCGCCACCATCGGCACGCTCAGCGACTACACCGAGGCCGACGGCTTCGACACCGCGAAACTCAACATGATGCTTGGAGGCATGAACTATTGCTATCAGAAACTGAAACAGAAGAACCCCGATGCCGAGATTCTTCTGTTCACCACGCTCCCCATCTTCAACAAGGGAGCAGCGGGCTACGATACGCTCTTTACCGACAGCATCGGACTGCGTCACTACGTCGATGCCCAGATCGAATGGGCCAAGGCGCACGATGTCCCATACCTCGACCTCTTCCGTCGCTCAGGCTTCACGCACAGCAATTATGGCCCGTATTACCAGAAGGACAAGCTGCACCCGAACGTCGAAGGGTACAAGCACCTTGTCGATATCACCTTGCCTTTCCTTGCGTTCCCGAGGTGAGTTTTTTTTTTCTTTTTTCGGTATTTCGTAATTTCGGTATTCCGGTATAACGAAATTACGAAATAACGTCAAAACTTTATTCTCCTTCTCCCTCCAGCAGTTGGATGCCATCGGCGAGGAGGGAGATGCGCTGCTGCTTGTAGAGGGCGCCGATGGCCTTCTTGAAGGTCTTCTTAGACATCTGCAGCTCGGAGGCGATGAGTTCGGGCGTGGAATGATCAGTGAGCGGGAGGAAACCGTTGCGGCGATGCAGTGCCTTGAGGATGGAAGCCTCGGCGGGATCGATCATCTGGCGATAGCCGATGGGCTGGAGGCTGAGGTCGATCTTGTCGTCTTCGCGCACACCTTTGACCCAGGCACGCAGACGTTCACCGATGCGTATCTCCTGGAAGATCTGGTTATGATAGAGCAGGCCGGCATGCTGATTGTTGATGATGACCTTGTAGCCGAGGTTCGTTTGCTTCCAGACGAGAGCTTCGACTTCCTGACCTTCCTCGTAGGCGGGTGGCACGTTGCCCAAATGCTTGTCGATCTTGCCAGTGCCTACGATGCGGCCCGACAGTTGGTCGATATATATATAAATAATGTATCGGCGGCCTTCCTCCATCTTCTGAGCCTGTTCGCGATGGGGGATGAGCAGCTCTTTCGACGTGCCCCAGTCGGCGAAGGCACCGACGGCGTTCACGCTGTTGATTTTCAGATAGGCGAACTGCCCCACGGTGGCGTAGGGATGTTCGTTGGTGGCGATGAGGCGTGCCTCGGCATCCTGATAGACGAAGACCTTCAATTCGTCGCCCACCTTGACGTCCTGCGGCATGTAGCGTTTGGGCATGAGTATCTCGACCCCTTCGCCTCCATCGAGGTACAGGCCGAAGTCAACGATCTTCGCCACTTTCAGCGTATTGTATTGTCCTAATTGTGCCATGGTTTTCTTATTCTTTGCGTACGATGAGTTTGTCGCCCTGGAGTTCGGGGACGACACCGAAGATGCTGCGACGGAGGCAGTAGTTGATGTCGGAGCGGAAGCCATGCTGGATGAGGCGGCGGGCATGTTCGCTCTGGAGGAGGATGTTCGAGAAGTCGCGGTTCGCCTGATGCCAGAGGGCGACAGCCATGCGTGCGCCATCGCTGGCTGCTTCCACACCGTCTTCGGCAAGCAATGTGCTGGTGAGGGCGCCGGCGAAGAGGGAGTCTTCCAGACAGATGCGGCCGTTGGCACCCGAGCAGACGATGAGCACGTCCTTGCCTAGGGAGAGAATACGTTCGGTGAGGGCGCGCAGGTTGACGAAAGCACCGATGAGTAGCTGATAGCAGTCGGCAGCGCCCTTGATGGCCTTTGTTCCATTGGTGGTCATGAAGACGATGGCCTTGCCATTGACCTTATCGACGGAATATTCGGAAGGAGAGTTACCGAAATCAGCGAACGAACAGCGCTCAGTAGCCTGCTCAGCACCCACGAGGTGTCCCAAGGACTTATAGGCAAGTGCTTCCTGCTCGGTGGCAACAGGAATGATATAGGATGCACCGTTGGCAAAAGCCGTGCAGATGGTTGTGGTGGCACGGAACACGTCGGTCACCACCACGACGCTGTCGCGGTGCTCATAGAGTTGGATTAGGCTGGGAGAGAAACAGATTTCGATTTGCATGATGGTTAAGGGTTCTGAAAGGTTCTGAGGGGTTCGAAAGGTTCTGAAAGGTTCTGAGGGGTTCGAAAGGTTCTGAAAGGTTCTGAGGGGTTCGAAAGGTTCTGAAAGGTTCTGAGGGGTTCGAAAGGTTCGAAGAGGATTTAGGGATTAACAACCTTTCGAACCTTTCTTAACAATTCAGAACCTTTCAGAACCTTATCTTACAGATTTGCGTCAATCAGCTTCTGGAGGTCTGCCTTGGCAGCGAGACCAACCTTCTTGCCGACAACTTCGCCATTCTTGATAAGCATGACAACGGGGATGTTGCGGATGCCGTACTTGATGGTGAGGTCTTCGCCCTCGTCCACATTGTACTTGCAGATTTCTGCACGGCCTTCATACTCCTCGGCGAGCTGTTCGATGATGGGGGTGAGACGCTGGCAGGGGCCACACCATGTTGCCCAGAAGTCGATAACTACGAGTTTGTCACTTGCCAGGATTTCGCTGGCATTCTGATCGGTGATTTGTTTTGCCATAATAGTAATTATTTAGTCGTTAGGAATATTTTCTTAATAAAACTGACGCCCGTCTCACGACAGTCGTCAGCCCTTTCTCTCATTTTATGAAGTTTTGTGGAATTACTCACGATGCAAAGATAGGGACTTTTTTCGAACGTTCCAAATAATTCATCCAAAAAAACCATTTTTTTAAGGATTTTTTACAAATGGGGCCTTCTATGGGTCTATTTGAGCTGTATTTGCTGATATTTTATGCCCTGGCGGCGCCAAGTGTAGATGGCGTGCAGTGTACCATCTTTGCCAAGCAGCAGCGACGGATAACTGTACTGGCTGATGGGCGAAGATTCGAGCGTGAGACGGTGTGTCCACGTGATACCGTCGGTGCTGGTAGCGATGCACGTAGGGTTGCGCAGCGGTTTGTCGGGTCCGGGAACGAGCGAGAAGGGATTATAGACCATTGCAAACGTTCCGTCGGGCAACGTCACGGCATCGATGCCAGAGTTGTTGTTGGGCACGTGGTCGAGCAGTCGCATAGGTCCCCAGGTGAGTCCTCCATCTTCGCTGAACGCTGTGGCAATGCGAGCCAGGTGACTCTCGGTATCCTTGGGCCGATGGGTGCGGCAGAGCATCTGTATGCGTCCGTCCTGATGAACGAGCAGGGCAGGTTGGATGGTGCCGATCTTCGGTTCTTCGGGCACGGGACCGTAAAGCGCCCACGTCTGTCCGTCATCTTCGCTCATCTCGATGTAGCTGCGCCATTGTCCCGACTTCTCCTTCGATGCGGTGCCCGTCTCCTTGCTCGAAGGGGAGAGGATGCGAGCCTTCTGGAGCACCGTGCCATTTGCGCAACGGAAGCCTTTGGGCAGATAGATAGGCTGGTTCTTGATGGCACCAAGCAGGCTATCGCTGCATTGTACAGGCGAGAGCTGTGAGCTTGGAGCAGGATTAGTAGTTGCGACGAGTTCCTTGCGCGGATTGCTCCACGTGTGTCCGTTGTCGCTGGAACGCATTATGTAACCCGTCCAGTCGCGCACGTTTTTGCCAATCTTGTAGAATAGAAGGAGGTCGCCGCCCGGAATCTGGAAGAGCACAGGGTTGTAGCAAGCCTTGCGGTTCACGTTCGTTTCGATAGGCGTGGTGAGCGTGCTGTCGATCTCGGTGCCGAAAGTCTTTGCTCCTTCGCGCAGGTCACCATTGGCAACGAGTTCCAGAGGTTCCCACTGGTCCTTGCCCTTGGGTTTGCGCGAAGTGTAGATGCAGACGTCGGGAGCGCCTTCGCGCGCACCGAGGAAGAAGGTGCAGAGCAGGTCACCATTCTTGAGTTCGGCGATGGAGGCGCTGTGACACGATGGATGGGCAGCATTCTGGAAGTCATAGACGAACTGGTCGCAAATGATGCCTTCACGATCGCGACTGAGGCTGTCGGCATACTGGCGCTCGTAGGCTCCACCTTTATAATAATCGCGCACGGGCAGGGCGGGGTCGAGGTCATAGACGAGATGATGCTGGCCGGAACCAAGGGTGAGGAAACCTTTCGAACCAACTACGTTGTACGGCAGCGTGACTTGCCCAGTAGCGTTGCAGGGGATGGTGATGTCCCAAGTGAGCTTTCGGTCGGTCTTCTGCCAATGGCTGGCGACCAATCCGTAGGGTGTCTTGTAACTGGCCGAAGCCTCGTCAAGTTCCTCCACCTCGAAGTTGGGCGAGAAGTCGATGACCTTGAAGCCGGGAGCGCTGGCCTTGATGCCACCCACGTTCTCCATGCACCACGGGATGAGGTCGCCGAGCAGCATGATGTGGTTGCCTGAATTCATACGCGGATTGGCAGTGTCGCCGTTCCATAGCTCCCAGATGGTGGTGGCTCCGTGCAGGGCCATATAGCCCCAGCCGGGATAGCTCTTCACTGTGGCGAGCATCCAGGCGAGGTCCTGACGACCCATATCGGCAAGACCGCGCAATAGCCACGACATACCGATGACACCGCATTGGATGTGTCCGTCGATGCCGCGCAGTTCGGGCGTGTCACCAGGGAGGAGCAAATGCTTACGCATGATCCAACGTTCGACAGTGGCAGCATGTTCGTCGGGCACGATGCCGAACGCCCATGGCAGGAGGTTGGCCGTGACGCTATTGTTGCTGTAATAGACAGAGTCGGGATAAAGGATATGGTTGCCGGGACCTGTCATCGAGCTGGGTGTACGTCCTGCCTTGGGATCGTCGGCACTTGTCTTGACGTGGAGGAAAACGTTGTTTATGGCATCGCGCAGCGCCTCACGGCAAGCCTGGTATTCGGCCTTGTCGGCTTCGAGCAGTTCGATGGTGAGGCCTTGGCGATTCAGGGCCAAGCGTTCGGTGTTGGAGCAACCTTGCAGCTTCTGGATGAGGATGTCGTCGAACTTCATCATGTCCTGGAATATGCGGTAGAGGTAGCACGAGCCGATGAGTACGCCATCGGTCACGCGATTGGGATCCTGGCTATGGATGAGTTCGGGTGCCTCGGGTGGACAGCACCAGTCGGCATATTTGTCAGCCTTCACAACACCCGTCACAGGGTCACGATGCTGCTGCCAGAAGTGCATCACCCAGCGACGCATGGCGGGATAGTGGCGACGGATGGCCTCGATGTCGCCAAACTGCGTGTAGAGCATGTCGGCGCCGAAGATGAAGACCGAAGGCCAGGTGATGTCGTCGTTATAGTAGTTCCAGAAGGCGGGAGCCACGCCGGGCAAGGTGCCGTCGGGTCGCTGCGAGTCTTCGAGGTCCTGCATCCATTTCAGATAGAGCGCATGGTTGTCCATCAGGTAGCTTTCGCCCCAGCAGCCCATCGAATGGTCGCCCACCCAAGGCTGTCGCTCGTCACGCTGCGGACAATCGACGGGCATGCCCTTGTAGTTGGAACGAACGCCCCAAAATGCATTCTGCACCACGCGATTGAGCACGGGATTGGTGGTCTCGAAGGTGTAAAGCGTCTCCATCGGGTCGCCCACCACTTCGCCCAGGAAGGGCGAAGTGGGGTTTGAGGAGTTCGAAAGGTTCAAGAGGTTCGAAAGGCTAGATTTGTTGCCGTTTCTTGGTTTGATGCGCTTCCTGACTGGGTATTCGGGATTGGCGTTGGGCAGAATCACCATTTCGGCGAAACGGAAGCCGTGATAGGTGAAGCGGGGAGCCCAAGTCTCGTCTTCGTTCTCGTGACCGCTGGCGATGTAATAGTCGGTAACCTCAGCATTGCGCAGGTTTTCGACATAGAGGCGCGAAGTGTCGGTGAGGCAGTAGCCCGGGCCATTGCTCGCCCACGATTCCTGTTCGGTCCATGGTGCACCGATGGGAGCTTCGAGTTTTTCGGCAAAGCGCAGACGCAGGGTGTCGCCCTTATTGAGGTCCATTAGTCCAATGGGTACGCGCATCCATCCGGCAAAGTTCTGCCCGAAGTCGAACAAGATGCGACCGTCTTCGGTGAGACGAATATCACGGGGATAGAGCACTTCCTGCACCACCATAGGAGGCGTCGTGTTGCCGCGCATCTTGCCAATGGGCAGGGCGCTGCGCTCAGGCTGCTGCCATTGGCTATCGTCGAAGTCAGCCATGGTCCAATTTTCAAACGCCTTGCCCGCATCGTAAATTTCTCCATCGTATTCATTTGACGAGCGGATGGGACCGTCGGCCGTTATGCGCCAGTTCTTTTCGTTGGTGGCGATGACGTCACGGGTTCCGTCAGTATATTCGATGATGAGGTTGGCACGCAGAGTAGGATAGCCGAAGGTCGGTATCTTGTAGAGCTTCTTCTTCTGCTGCATGGTATAGTAGCGACCATTCGAGACGGTGACGGCAAGGCAGTGGGAGGAGGGGTTCGAAGGGTTCGAAAGGTTCGAAATGTTCGAAGGGTTCGAAAGGTTCGAGAGGTTCGAAAGGTTCGAAGGGTGTAAATAGGGGGTGACATCGAAACTGTTGTAGATGATGGAGCGACGATAATCGGTGGGAGCGGGCATAAGCACCTGCTGTCCTACATTGCTATCTGAATTGGGAGCATCACCTACGCGATGACCATTGACGAAGGCTTCGTAGAGGCCGAGGCCGGCGATGTGGAGCGTGGCGTGACGCACTTGCTTGTCCTTCGTCTCGAAGGTGGTGCGGTAATAACGGGCCGAGAGGCGTGAGTGCACGTCCTCCACGTCCCAAGGCATGGCGTAGTCGAGGCCAATCCAGTTGCCGCGCCAGTTGTCGCCGGTCAGTAAGCCTGCGCCCCACGATGAGGCATCCGACCACGGGCTCTGCTCCGTGACGGTCTTCTTGCCCTTCGTCCTTTCGCAGGTCACTTGCACTTTCCAATAGGCTCGCTGGTTGGCTTGGAGCGGCGTGCCAAGATAATCGATCCACAGGCTCTGGGGACTCTGCACGGAGGCATTCCAAAGGTCGCCTTGACCTTGGGCAAGCAATTCGGGCGAAGAGGCCACGAGGATGTGGTAGCCCGTCTGCATTACATCATGTTCGCCTGCATCGGCGACAATCTGCCATCCGAGGCGCGGCGTTTCGACATCCAATCCGAGGGGCTGGTCCTTGCGCCCTTCCACGCTGAGGTTAGTGACATGGATGGCTGCCTGCGCTTGGAGTGTCAGGGAGGCTATGAGGAGGAGGGAAAGGGAATATTTCATAATGTGTGGATTATATGATAGTCTGCTGGTTCGATGCCATTTTGCGGGGCAAATATACGAAGAAAAGTTGAGATTACAAAGTGTTTATCATGAATTATTAGTATTTTTATCACATTTTTCGAATTTGAGAAATTTATACGGGTGATGATGCAAGGTTTTTCGACATTTTGCGTTTATTGGACAGAAATGTAAAACATCAATGATTATGAAGAATCTATTTTATGGTATGGCAGCGATGGCTGCATGCAGCATGATGCTGCTTTCGTGCTCGTCGGACGAGGTTGGCGGCACAAAGAGAATCGTCAATATGGTGTCGGAAGTGAAACCCATTCAATTGACCGAGGAGCAGCGCGTGTTTGCCGACGACAACAACGGCTTTACCTTGAATTTTCTGAAAACGGTGAACGAGACCGACCGCTCGGGCCGAAGTTTCATCTATTCACCGCTGAGCATCACCTATGTGCTCGGCATGGTGAACGATGCCGCGACGGGCAACACCGAGAGAGAACTCGAAGAGACCCTTGGCTTCCATAAGGGCGGCATACAGGCGGTGAATGACTATTGCAAGAACCTGATCGACAACCTCCCGAAGGCTGATACGGATGTAGAATTGGATGTCGCCAATGCCATCTTCGTCAACAAGAACTATACGTTGAAGCCTCAGTTTGAGCAGGATATGCAGTATTATTACGATGCGAAGGCCGAAGCCCTCGACTTTTCATCTTCGAAGACTCTTGGCCACATCAACGATTGGTGCAAGGAAAAGACGAAAGGGATGATTCCGACGATTCTGGACGAAGTGAAACCTGATATGGTGTCGTATCTGCTAAATGCCATCTATTTCAAGGCAGACTGGACCAAGAAGTTCGACCCCAAGAACACCAAAAACGAAATGTTCGCGACCGGCAGGGGCAACACCGAAATGCCCATGATGAGCCAGGATGTCTATATCAGCTATGTCAAGAACGAGACCTATTCGGCTGTCAAGATTCCATACGGCAACAGCCTCTGGAACATGATGGTGATGTTGCCCGAGGAAGGAAAGACCACCGATGACATCATCAATCATCTGGCTGAAAATGGCTTCTCGGACGTTGAGGATTTCAATCATTTGGCTGAAAAAGGCTTCTCGGACGTTGAGGATTATGAGAGCTTATACAATTCCATTTCGGGAGATGGTGTCTTTCGGACTTACGAAGTGGATTTGAAGTTGCCGCGTTTTGAAACTGCATCCGACACCCAGGAACTGGATGGCGGCCTTATCTCATTGTTGCAGCAGATGGGCATTCGTCAGGCTTTCGATGATCATTTTGCGGAGATTCCGAATATGTGCGATAAGCCTGTCTATATCGAGATGATGCGCCAAAAAGCTAAAATCAAGGTGAATGAGGAAGGCTCCGAGGCTACTGCGGTTACGGTAGCAGGAATGGGGGAAGTGACAAGTGCTGGCCCAATTCAAGAGGTGGAGATTCCCAAGGCAACGTTCCATGCCAATCGTCCGTTCGTCTATGTGATTCGAGAAATGTCGTCCGGCGTCATTCTTTTTGTCGGCAAATTTACGGGAATGGCTTGATACAACGGAAATAGAGCGTCTGCGAACGTAGGCGTACAACATCCGATAGCAAATAGTACTTCTGCGAACGTAGGCATACAACATCCGATAGCAAATAGTACGTCTGCGAACGTAGCCGTACAACATCCGATAGCAAATAGAGCGTCTACGAACATAGGCGTACAACATCCGATAGCAAATTGTACGTCTGCGAACATAGACGTACAACATCCGATAGTAAATTGAGCGTCTACGAACATAGACGTGCAACATCCGATTGCAAATTGAGCGTCTACGAACATAGACGTACAACATCCGATAGCAAATTGAGTGTCTGCGAACGTAGACGTACAACATCCGATTGCAAATAGAACGTCTACGAACATAGGCGTACAACATCCGATAGTAAATAGAGCGTCTACGAACGTAGACGTACAATATTCGACAGCAAATAGAGCGTCTACGTTCGTAGGCGCTCTATTTCGATTCAAAATAATTTTTTACAGTTTGTAAACGAGTTTTCCGAGGGTGGGACGGTTGGCAACGCGCCGACCATCGACGAGAAGGGTTAGACCTAGGCCTTGACCATAGCGCAAGCCGGTCTCGTCCCAAAGAATCGTGAGAACGTGCTCGTGATAGACGAGGCCATCGAGGCAGAAATAACTCCATTTGCCGGCGGGAATGAGCGGGTTGATGGAGATTTCGTTGTCGAGCGAAGGACGCAGACCGACGAGTCCCGAAATGATGAGGTCGTTGTAGGTCGAATGGTTGTAGTAGCGCGAACGTTCGGCATCGCCCCAGAGCCATGCCCCTGTCTTTTCGTCGAGATATTCGCCCACATAGGGACGACCGCGATGATGCATCGACTCGGTGTAGAGTTTGAGGTGCTGATAGAACAGCGAGTCATGAAGGAGGGCTGCCGTCAGTGGATAGTCGTTCATTACGTTGGCCAGGGCAGTAAGCGTCTGACTGGTGGCGAAGGGCCAGATGGCGCCGTCCCATTCGCAAGTGGGACGTCCCGTCCAGGCATGTCGGAAGAGGGGATGACGACGTTCGGCGGTAGTCATGCCGTAGGGAGCGAGGAAGCCTTCGGGGTCGGTGAGCTGGAGCCAGGCGGGAGCATACTTTGCGGCATCGTCGTCAGCCATCCCGGTGTACCAGGGCAGGTAGCCGACCAGTTCGCGCACCTGGCAGAGCGAGTCGAACTTGTCGCGGGCGCAGAAGAACTGGAGATCGGGATCCCAGAGTTTTTCGATGGCGAGCTGCTTGAGCTGACGGGCGCGTTCGGCATAGTTCAGCTGGGAGCCAAGCTTGGCTCCCTCATTAAACACAGCGGAAAGGGCGGCGAAGTTGCCGTACATATAGCTGTTGATGGTGGGACGGCGGTTCTGGTGGAACATGCGCTTGTTGGCGCTGTAGCGGCCACCGCTGATGCTCTCCTCCATACCGTCCTGCACGTCGCCTTGCCAGTAGAGGCTGTCGCCTGGGGCGAAGGGCTTCGTTACGCCCTGTTCGTCCTTGCCCAACTTGGCATCCTTGGCGACGTTGCACCACAGGTGGTTTTCGTCCCACCATTGCATGTCGGCGAAGAGGTCATCCTTGAGGTCGCGCATCCATTCGGTATTGCCGATGACCTTGGCATCTTGCAGGAGGGCGAAGGGAACGAGGTCGGAGAACTTGTGGAACTTGTCCATGGGTTTTCCTTCGTTGCCGCGTAACCAATTATAAGCCTCGTCGATGGCATAGCTGTGGTTGTGGAGCCAGCGCGACTCCATGATGTGGTGGCTCACGGCGCATGCGATGAGGTTGTGCTTGTCGGCATAGCTGCGGTTCACGAGAAACTCGGTTTGCGCAAAGCCTAGGTCGGTGCGGATGATGTGTTTGCGCAGGGTCCACCAGCGGAAGTAATACATCTCTTCCATCTCGCTGTCGGGACATTCGAACAGGGGTATCTCGCGTTCCATCCATGCGGCTGCCTCGCTGTTGGGGATGAGCTGGGCGATGTTCTCGTCCTCCATCGTGTTGAAATAATCGACGTAGTGCTTGAAGTCATTCCATTTGAGCAGGGCGGGTAGCACTTGCGGACCCGAGATGATGTGTTGGCCAATGTGAGGGGCGATGAGTGCCTGTACGTCACAGTCAACTGTGGTGACGTTGGTCAAAGCGAAGCTGGCCTTTGGATCCAAAGCTTCGGCATCGGGGAGGTCTTCATATTCCGTGCGGTCGGCCTTCGTGTCGGGAGTGAGGTCGGTGCGGCGTGGACCGGTGCGGAAAGTCAGACGCTCGATTTGAGAGATGGGCGCATAGAGGATAGCGCGCTTGTTGAATGACTTTCGTTCCTTCCAGTTCAGTGCCTTGCCTTGGGCATCGGTGATTGCCGTGATGAACGCCTCGATCATACGAGTGCCGAGATTGACATCGGCCGTGACTTGATAGGTGACATTTGGATTGTAGTCCTTGAGGAGCGTGGTGTAACGTGCTCCCGTCTTGATGGTTACGAGTCCGTCGGATTGCCAGCAGATACGGGAACAGGGATTGCCCTCGGCATCGCAGAATTCGATCTGCAGTTCCCCATGGTCATTCTGCGAAGGCGTGATGTCGAAGGTGGCACGTAGATGACGAACTGCCGGGAAGAGACGGTCGGCCTTGGCGTAGTCGAAGGGGTCGGCATCCGACAGCACCAGTTCGGCCTGGGGCTTGTTGTCCTTCGAAAGTCCCTCCTTCAACGAGATAGGTGCGAGGACGGGACTATAAAGGTTCCATTCGGTGAGGTCGGCGAGCGTCTTGGCATCGGCAATCTCGCCCTTGCGGCTGTGGCTCGTGGCACGGGTTCGAACGGGAACAGGTATGTGGGCCACCCACATATCCTCCTTATTGACGCTGTAGGTCACCCAAAGGTCGGAGTCGCAGGGCACGCCGTTGCCGGCAAGTGGATGGCTCATCCAAGTCTTGCCGTCTGCAGCACGATGACCATTGAAGGCGGGAAGAATGCCGCGCACATATTGCGGGCCGTTCGACTTATAGTTGCCTCCATAGCGCATCATGGAAATGTCGCCATGCACGAGGTTCAGCGTCTGGTAGTCGAGTCCGTCGGCAGAGAGGCTGATGGCAAGTGGCCAACGGAATTCCGAAGGATTGTAGACGGTGGCATACATGCCGTCGGTGAGGCGTTGTCCCCAGATCTTGGCATTCGAATTGACGAAGCCGGGAGCGCGGTGAACGAGCGTGTCCCACGCCAAGCCGCCGTCCTCTGAGTGACTGGTGAGCGCGTGTTTCCACAGCGAGACGATGGTCTTGCCATCGGGTAGTGTATAATAGTTGAAAGCCTTGTATTCCTTGTCGAGTGGCAGATGGGAATCCTGGCGATCGCACTCTTCGACGAACTGCATCCAGTAGAGCGGCGATGAGAGAATCTCCTCGACAGCCTTGCGGAACTTCTTGTCCTTCGACTTGGTGTAGAAGGGGAAGTTGGTGTTCGAAGCGTCCCAACCGTGGTTATAGTAGAAGAAATACACGGGTCCCAGGGAGCCGTCGGGCAGCACTTCGCGCACCACGCGGCCGATGCCGTCGCCATCGTTGGGGTCATCTTTCTTGTGCAGACAGATTCCATAGTTTCCGATAGCAAGCAGACGTGAACCCGTTTCGGCTGACGATACATACCAACCCACACGCTGATGCATCACAGCCTTGAGACCTTCGCGCTTGAAGATGTTTGGGAACTGTTCCATGGTGCTCACCTTGTGGAGCGAGCCGTCGGGATTATAGACCTTGCGGGTGCCATCGAGGATGTCGGCGGGCAAAGTGTATTCGGGGAAAAGGATTTCGGGAGCCGTCCAGTTGTACCCGTCATTGGAACTCTGCATCCAGGTGATGCTCGAGGGGATGTGTTCGCCCAACGGGTCGCTGAGGAAATGCATCCAGAACCTGCCCTGCCAATAGGCCATCATGGGCTGATGGTTGTAGGTCCAGCCCTTCGAATCTTCGGCAGGGTAGAGCACAGTTTCCTTGGCTGGGCAAATGGTGGTGCCCATTGGTGCTTCGAGGCCACGGCTTCGCGAGGCACGCATCGTCTGGATATTGTGCACGCCAATGGCGGGCTGCAGGCCGCCGTCGAGCAGATAGGGATTGCTGAGCGTCGAGCCTGTGTAATGAATCTCCTGTGCAGAGGCAGAGAGGAGACAAGAGAGTGTCAGCAAAGGGATTGATAGAAAGTTGGCTTTCATTGTGTGTGGGTGTCAAGAGGTTATTCTGTTTTTGCAGTTTTATCAACTGGTTGCAAAGATAATAAAGCCTGTCACAATAACCAAATAATGGAGAAAAAAGGTTACTACACTAAACGATTTTTACTGTTTTTCGTTTAGTGCAGTAAGCATTTTTGGGCGATTTTTTAGTGTTGACGAATATGCCCGAGGTCTTAATTGCATCGCGGAAAATGGAATCCAAATATTTCAAATTGGCCTAGTAAAAAGATTTATGTTGTTGTTAAGTGTTAAAATCCCGATGGATTTATTATGATTATTTACATTTTACTTTATATTTGCCCCTGAATTTTTGCCGAAAATTGTTTTTAAAACAGCCTTAATTCAATAGTCATATATACATGACATTTTTAAACACATTATTAATTTAATCTTATTATGTCTTTTGTTAATTGCATTATGTTGAGATCGGTAGTCACAACGACTGCTGCTCTTTTCTGCTGTTCATTGGCCTTCGCCCAGCAATCGGTCACTGGATCCGTTGTTGATGAGTTCGGTGAGCCATTAACAGGTGTGAACATCGTTGAAAAAGGAACAACGAATGGTGCACTTACCGACATTGATGGCAACTTCAGCATCAATGTGGCAAACGGTAAAACTCTCGTGTTTTCCTACATTGGCTACGTCTCTCAGGAAGTTGTAGCCAGTGGTAAGCCAATCAATCTTGTTCTTCGTGAAGACAATCAGGTACTCGACGAGACCATAGTTGTCGGCTATGGTTCTGTCAAGAAGTCCAACTTAACCTCGTCGGTATCTAAGATTAGTTCAAGTGCCATGGAAGATCGTCCGATTACTCAGGTGGGTGATGCTTTCCAAGGCCAGTTGGCAGGTGTTCAGGCTCAAGCCGCCAATGGTGGTGCTCCTGGCCAAGAACTAACCATTCGTATTCGTGGTGTGAATACCATCACGGGTGACACCAGCCCGCTCTATGTGATTGACGGTGTTCCACGTGACAACATGTCGGATATCAACCCTTCTGACATTGAGTCGGTGCAGATTCTAAAGGATGCGTCGGCCACCTCGATTTATGGTAGCCGTGGCGCCAATGGCGTAGTCCTTATTCAGACAAAAACCGGCAAAGGCAAGCCGAGCGTAACGTTCAATGCCTACTTCGGTGCACAGACCCCTGAAAAGTATCTCGACAATATGTCAGGTGAGGAGTGGGTGGCCAACAACATGATAAACCGTAACTGGGTATACCTCCATTCCGGTGGTTCGATGACCGACCCGATGTCGGCTCGTCCGGCAGCTCAGCAGATTCCATCATGGTGGTCGAGTTTCACTGATTTCACCGATTGGCAGCGTGAGGTGCTTCGTACCGCTCAGTTCCAGAATTATGAGGCTAGCGCATCTGCAGCCAGCGATATGGGTTCAATCTACCTCTCTGTGGGTTATCAAGACCAGGAAGGTACCCTTTTGAATTCAGATTATACTCGTCTCAACATGCGTCTCAATGCTACCCTTAACATTCTTGACAATCTTCGTGTGGGCATGAACCTTTCTTATGCCAATGCGCTACAGAATGCAGGTGGCCTCAACAATGCAGCAGACCGTCAGGGTAAGGATTCAGATATGCACCATGCTCTCATGCAGTCTCCTCTGATTCGTGTGGGTGATGCCGTCCGTTCAGCAGAATATCCTTCGATGAATGTCAACACCGCAGAATATGGCGCATGCTGGGTAGATCCAAAGCTCGGTCTTGAGAATACTACCGACCGTTATAAGAAGAATCGTGCACAGGCCAGCATTTGGGGCGAATGGGATATCGTGAAAGGCTTGACCTTCAAGACGCAATATTCTCGCACTTATGATGGTACGCAATGGGAGTTCTTCCAGCCTGACTGGATCAACCGTTCTTCTTACAAGAACACTGGCAGAAGTTCTCAAACTAACATTCAGGACTGGACCATTCAGAACACCTTGACTTGGGACAAGACCTTCGGCAAGAGCCATGTGAATGTACTCCTCGGTCAGTCGGCTGAAAAGGAGGATTATTATGTGGCAGATCTTGAGTCTTCCGGTTGGGCATACAATACCCTCGAAACCCTTAACCTCGCATCTACCCCTGAGAAGGCAAGCACCGAGCGTACAGCCTATACCAATGCATCCTTCTTCGGTCGTATCACCTACGATTATGCAGAGAAGTATCTTGCCTCTGTAAGTGTGCGTCGTGATGGATCGAGCCGTTTCGGTTCCAACACCAAGTGGGGTACCTTCCCCTCGGGCTCCATTGGTTGGAAGATCAATCAAGAGGAGTTCATGAGCGATGTGGAATGGATCAACCTCCTCAAGCTCCGTGCCTCGTTCGGTGTTTCGGGTAACGACCGCATCGGTGATTATGAGTATGCCGCTCAGCTTGGAACCTTCAATTCTACCATCGGTGGTGTCGTGAATTCAGGAGCTGCTGCATCTAACATCGCTAACCCTGACCTGAAGTGGGAGACCACCCAGTCGCTCGACTTCGGCTTTGACCTCAGCGCATGGCACAATCGCGTACAGTTTAACTTCGACTATTATATCAACACCACAAAAGACTTGCTTTACTATGTGCAAACCCCTAAGACTACTGGTTTCTCGCAGTATCTGACCAACTTAGGTAAGATTCAAAACAGCGGTTGGGAAATCGATGTGACCACACACAATATAGTAAAGAAGAACTTCAAGTGGGACTCAGCGCTCAACCTTTCGCACAATAGCAATGAAGTGAAAGACCTCGGAGGTGATGAATACTATCAGCCTTCTCCACTCAACGGTCAGTACTTCCGTTCATACGTCGGTGGTCCTGTTTCTCAGTTCTATGTTTATCGTACCGATGGCATCCTGACTGCCGACTGTTTCGATGCAAGCGGCAATGCTACTGTTCCTATTTACAATGGTCAGGTCGAGGGTAATCCTCGTTACGTAGACCAGAACAATGATGGTAGAATTACCGAGGCCGATATGGTAGCTTATGGTACTAACCTTCCTGACCTCACCTGGGGCTTCACCAACACTTTCATGTACAAGGGCTTCACCCTCAGCGTCCTCCTTCAAGGCCAGTTCGGTGGCGATATCCTCAATCTTGGCGCACGTCACAATGATGATAACTGGAGCGGAAATGGTCGAACCTTGCTGAAGCACTGGCTACATCAGTACCGTACAGCCGAGCAGAATGCTGCGATGGCAGAATCAACGGTTGCAGCATATCTCTCAGCACATGGCATCGACACCAGCTGGGATGGCTGGACTGCTAACGTCTGGGAAGGTTGGTCGACAGGCAATGATGACCGTCGTATCTATGATGCAACTTACGTTCGTATCAAGAACATCACTCTCAGCTACACATTCAACAAGAACCTCTTGAAGAAGGCTCACATCAGCGGCCTCAAGATCTATGGTTCGGTTGACAATGTCTACACCTTCACCGATTACGTGGGCTATACTCCTGAAACAAGCTCTTATGGCAGTGGTTCTGAAATCATGGGCGTTGACTATGCAACCTACCCACTCAGTCGTAAATTCACAGTAGGTATCAACCTGGCATTCTAATCCTTTAATCGACGTATTGATATGAAAAAGAATATAATTATCAAAGGTGGTCTGGCACTGGCTTCAGTGTTAATGATGGCAAGCTGTGATGACTTCCTTACCGAAAATCCTCAGTCCACTTATACAACTGAAACTTTCTACACTACAGAAAGTGACTTTGAATATGCTGTGAATGCCCTCTATCAGGCCCTCAACGTTGTGATGGATGGACCTACCAGCAACCCTGCTGCCTATAGCGGTGGCAATGCCTATGGTATGTTCCGATGGCCATCGGTTCGCGCTGATGAGAAGAGCCTTTATCATGGCATCAACTTCTATGATGATGGTGCCGCTACGTTCAAGGATGGCACGCAAGGTGCTACCAAGGACTATATCTGGCAGTATATGTATATCATGATAACCCGTGCCAATAGCATCCTCGATCGTATTGATGCCTTCGAATTCGCAAATTCAAGTAAAAAGAACGAGCTTAAGGGCCAGACATTGGCGCTCCGCGGATGGGCTTATCATCAGTTGGGTATCTATTTCGGCGGTGTGCCTTTGATCACGACCGAGACATCTGTCGATGAGACCTTAAAGATCGGACGTTCTTCACAGGCTGAGACCTTTGCACAGGCTATCAGCGACTATAAGGCCGGCATGGCGCTTCTGCCCGATCGTTATACTGGTTCAGACTATGGCCGAATCGGCAAGATGGCAACTGCTGCATTCCTCGGTCGTCTCTATCTCTTCATGGGCGATACTTCGAATGCCGCTACCTATCTGAAGCAAGTGATTGACAGTGGTCTCTATTCTTTGGCTGATACTTACGTTGATTGCTTCTCGGAGGCAGGTGAGGGAAATGGTGAACGTGTCTTCGAACTCGTATATATCCCTAACGTCAATGGTTATGGCCAAGGTATTTCGGAAAGCTGGGTCAACGAAGGCTACACCCGAGGTGATGAGGATCATATCTATGCAGTGCGCGGTTCTTCACATGCCATGATTGTGAGCGGTGACTACATCGCTGAATTCGAGGCAGGTGACATTCGTGCAAATGAGTTCAAGGATGGTATCGTCAATACATATGGTTCCGACTGTCCTTTCTGCCTGAAGTTCTCGCACTACACCGAGACTCCTACTGCTGGCAGCTACTGGGGCATCAATATACCTCTGATGCGTTATGCTGACGTTATCCTGATGTATGCCGAATGTGTCGGTCAGGCTCAGGGCGAACAGTATCTCAATGCGGTGCGTGCCCGTGCAGGCCTTGGTCCTTGGACTGAATACAGTTGTGATTGGACCACAGCACTACGTCATGAACGTAAGATGGAGTTTGGTTTCGAGGGATTACGTTGGTTTGATCTGGTCCGTTGGGGTATAGCTCTTGAAACGATGAATGCTTATCATGCTACACAAGAGGGCGGTGCCAATGTCACTTCGGGTTCTGTTCCTAATAATATGCGAGCTGGACAGGAGATATTTGCTATTCCACAGACCGAGATTGACCTTTATGACAACGCCACCCTTATGCCTCAGAATCCTGCATATCAGTAAACTGAGAGTCTCAATCGTTTCTTTACTTCCCATCTCTTTGGGGAACCCTTAGAACCGAGTTGTATTTTTTGTTTGCTCGAAAACGGTGGAGATTATGGCTTGTCGGAATGCACCAGTATTTCCTGCAGGACGATGCCGGGGTCGATGGAATTCGTTTTCGAGCAATGGAGAGTCATTGGAACAAGTTCTGTCCAGATCTTACATTACCTACTTGGATTAAGTAAGTGGAATCCTGATTGGTATAGTATCGGATTATAAATAAAGTCGTTTTAGCGTTTTTGACTAACAGAATTGGCGGTCAAAACACTAAAACGACTTTTAACGACTTTTGTTGTGTATTATTTCTTTGCGATGGGCTTTACTTCTTGACTGTTCGTTGAGGGAAGTTTGTGTGTTGCCTTTGTTATAAGGATGATGAGGTCAGAAATTTCCTTAAATGGAGATGGGTGATTCCATTGTCATCGGCACTGGTGACCAGTGGCGTCATTGAAATAACATACTTTGGATAGTTGTCCTTGATAGCTCGAAGGTTACCAAATTCCCTTTCGCGTGTCGTGTCGTCGACAATCATATAAGATGCCTGTACATAGATTCTTTGTCCTTCAGGTTTCCTGCAGACGAAATCAATTTCGCCTGCTTGTAATTGTCCGACGGTTACGTCGTATCCCATTCGTATGAGGTGGTTGTAAACAATGTTTTCGATGACTTTCTCGATGTCGCCTTCACGAGATCCATCGGCAAGTGTATTACGGATTCCATTATCTTCAAAATAGAACTTGTCATTGCTTTCGAACAGTCTCTTGCCATGGATGTCATATCGATTTACCTTGTGAATCATGTAGGCATCGCAGAGAAACTTCATGTAATTGATGATGGCCGTAGATGTGATACTTTCACCCTGGGACCTCATATATTTTGAAATGCTATTGGCTGAAATGATTTTTCCGGTGTTGTCGGCAAGGAATCGCACAAGGTTTTCAAGAAAAGCCACATTGCGGATGTTGTTTCGCATAATGACATCCTTGAGGAGCACAGTATGATATACATCCTGCTGATATTCGCGTGCATCTGCTGCATCCAGTCCAATTTTCCTTAGTCCTGGCAATCCTCCGAACTGAATATATTTGGCAAGGGTGTCATCCGAGTCAGGAAGCTGATGAAACATCATGAATTCTTCATAGCTTAAAGCTTGGATGTGAATTTCCTTGTAACGACCACCGATAAGTGTACTCAAATCGCTGCTCAACATCTTTGAGTTCGAACCTGTTACGACAATCTCAATGTCGGGTTTTTCATAATAACTGCGTACACTCTTTTCAAATTCATCAATATTCTGGATTTCATCTATAAGGACATAATTAATCTTGCTTGTTTCTCTTTTGTTATCGATATAATTGTTCAAATCTTTGTAGGTGCGGATATCGTCAAATTCCTTCTGTTCTTTGTCGATATAAATGATGTTGGTGCCGGGTTCTGCAGCAACCTTGTCTTTGAACAGACGTAAAAGATAGCTCTTGCCGACTCGTCGTTGCCCAGTGAGGATGATGATGGTATCTTTTCCCAAATATTTCTCGATTTTTTCGAGATACTTTTGTCTTGCGATAGCTTTCATATCTTTTGTAATTGAAATTTTTGGCAAAGATAGTGATTTTATCTTTTATAAACGATAAAATTTATGAATTTTCGACTTTTTTCTTCTATAATTGTTGTTTTTGGTGCGTAAGAGTACCATTTTAAACGCAATTTCAGCCAAATGACCGTTTTTTGTTCGGTCATTTGGCTGAATTATGTTCAGTCGTTTGGTGTTTTACCAAACTCTAAAGGTCAAAAGTTGAGCTTACTTCTTCCCGATAACGCTCGACATATCGAGCATCATGTTCTGCCCGCTCATGACGGTGGGCACGGTGCCGTTCCACTTCTCAATCCAGTCCTCCTGCACGATGAGTGGGCTCAGTGAGGCAGCGATGGTGCGGTTGTAGTAGGCTTCGGCATCGGCCTTGATCTGCATGGCTTCGGCAGCACCCTTGGCTTCGGCGATGCGAATCTTTGCTTCGGCCTCGGCTTCCTTTACCTTGTTCTCGGCCTTGAGGGCCGACTGCACGGCGGCGTTCTTCTCGTTGATCATTTGGGCGAGCGACTCGGGTGGGGTGATCTGCGAGGTGAATTCCTCGACGATGAAACCTTCGTCCATGAGCGATGCCTCAAGGCGGGTGCGCACGTCACGCTCGAAGTTGGCGCGGTTGGACATCAGCGAGTCGCTGGTGTATTGGTTGGCGCAGGTGCGGTAGGCCTCGTAGATGCAGGTGCGGATGTAGCCGTTCTCGAGGTCCTCGATGCCTTTGCGGTACTTGGTGAAGATGTCGCACGCCTTCTCGGGGTTGATGCGATAGGCGATGGTGGGATCCATCGAGAAGATTGAAGCGTCCTTGGCGTTGACGTTGAAGGCCTCGTAGTTCTTGCGCTGGATGTAGGTGGGGTAGGAGAAGACTTTGGTGGTGATGGGGTTGTAGAAGACCCAACCCTTGCAAGTGCCTTCTACTCCGCCATAGTCCTGCTCGTTGGCCGACCACTTGTGGAACTTGATGCCGATTTCGCCTGAGTCAATCACGGTGCAGGATGCATTGAGCGTGATGATGGCAGCGATGACGCAGAAGACGGTGATCCAGAAGCCGGGACGTGCCAGCAGCATGGGTCGATTGCCCGAACGACGTGGGGCATTAGGGTTGACCTCCTCGTAGGGGGTGTAGGTGTTTTTGTTTGCCATATTTCAATTAACAATGAATAATTAACAAATAACAATTATATTAACTATATATTATTACGAAATCTTGACCGCTGTTCCGCTTACCGACACCATAAGCATACTGCCAGTTTCGCCGACGGTTTCGAAGTCAAGGTCAATGCCGACAACGGCGTTGGCGCCCATGGCTGCGGCACGTTGCTGGAGTTCCTTTATGGCTTGTTCCTTGGCTTCGACAAGCACGTTTTCGTAGGAGCCTGCACGACCGCCGAAGAAGTCGTGGATGGAGGCGAAGAAATCTTTCACTACGTTGGCACCGATGATGACTTCGCTGGTGACGATGCCATAATAAGTCTCGATGTTGTGACCTTGGATGGTCGGGGTGGTTGTTAGTATCATAATAGTGGGAATTAAGAGGATTATTAATTGAGAGACCCCCTCGGTCCCCCTGCTTAGGGGGAGGACTTGCTTGTCCGAGGTTTAATTCTTCCCCCTAAGCAGGTATTCTGCCCCCTAGTTGTTCCCTTCGGTCACGTCCGAGAGAAGCGGGGGATAGAGGGGGTGCGGCAAGATTAGAGGGGGTCTTGATTCAGCCTTCAATCTGCCTGATTTCCTGCTTCGGCATGGACAAAGCCAGGATGAAGTAGAGGATGAGTCCCGGGAACCAGGAGGTGAGGAAGGTGAGGCAGAAATAGACAACACGTACGAGGGTGGGATCCAGGTCGAAGTACTCAGCCAGGCCGCCGCAAACGCCGCTGACTTTCTTGTTGATGCTTTTGGTCAATTTCTTTGTCATAGTCGTATATTTTTAATTGTTAGTATTGCTTTTTTGTTGGTGCAAATATACGGCTATTACTGGGAAGGACGTATCAGTTGACAATATTGTCGGGCGAAAAAAATAGCGGATGACCAAAATTTTGCAACCTTGTCACCATTCGAAATCGACGATGCTCACCTCGCTTTGACGGATGTCGGGACGCACGCAGACCATCTTGACAGGGGCCACGATGCGGTAGTAGCCTTCGCGATTCTCATTGTGCGGGATGAAATCCTCGATGTTGTCGAGACCATCGAGCTGGTCGCGCATCTTCTTTTCGATCTTGGCGCGGATGGGAGCCAGGTTGTCGGGGAAGATGACATCCTCGGTTTCGACAAACTTCTTGCGGCAGTAGATGGTGCGGTAAAGCGCCTCGATCTTGCGCTGCTCGGATGTGTAACTGAGGGGCAGTCCTTTCTTATTATATTTATATGTATAGACGAGGATGAGGCTGTAGAGTGCTGACTCCTGCTGATTGAGACGCAGGCTGCGACCGATCTGCGGGAATTCGAATTCCGACTTGTTGGGCCAAAGTACGATGCGACTCTCCTTGGGTTCGGACTGTACGAGCAAGTTGAAGAGGTCACGGTAGTAGCCGTAATAACTATAGTGCCCCAGATGATTCTCGTTGTCGAGCGGACGAACAGCAGTCACGCCGGGGCTGGCCTGGAGATTGTAGTCGTTGAGGAAACGGCGGATATGAGTCTGAGGCGTGTCGGTGATTTCGATGCGGAGCAGGTCGGTGGAACCAAGGTTGATGAGCAATGAAGGACGAGCATTGCGCAGGTCGTTCATCTCCATGCCTCGCACGAAGACCTGCTGGCAGAACGTGGCGCTGTCCATCTTCTCGATGCGGTCGTAAAGATGTCCGACCTGCTCGTCAGTCTTGGTGGGAGCAAAGTATTCGAGCATCTTCTTGATGATGACAGGATTCTGCTTGCAGAGGCTTTGGACAATATGCTCCACGAAGAAGAACTGCAAGCCGTTCTGCTGGAGCATGAGCTTCATCAGTTCCCATTCGTCGAAGATTTGACGATGGATGTTCTCGTTGTCTTCGGCCTCGAAGTAGATGATGTAGGTGCCGAGGTCACCGCTGCGGTGGCTTTTGTGACTTGAGATGACTTCGCTCTGCTGTCCTTCGTCGTCGAGAAGACAATAGCGCAGGGTGAGCAGGAGTAATGCCTCGTGACGCTCCAGGATGCGGTCGGTGCTGCCCAGTTCGGTGAGCGACTGCAGTATCTGTCGGCGTGTCGGAAGGTCAAGACTCCTGAGTTGCTTGATGGCATCGGAGAGGGTAAGACGATTGGCTTCGGTCATCAGGGTGTGATCGAAGTTGTATTGCTGTTCCAGGACCATGAGCTTCTGGATTTCGCCTGCATCGATGCGACTGTCAGCCTTGATCATGCGAGTAATGACAAGCAGCAGGGCAACGAGGCTTTTGCGGTCTAAGCGCTTGAATTTGGTTTCCATTCTTATCGTTTATTTCGTTGCAAAGGTAGTGAGTTTCGGCAAATTCTCCAAATTTGAAGAGACATTTTGCACAAAAATGATACACCGAGCAGCAAAAATGAATCGAATTCGAAAAAATAGACCATATAATATTCCATCATGGCATTTTTTTCTCTATCTTTGCATCGATTTTTACTGAAAAATGAATCACATGTTTACGCGGTTGCTTACAATTATTGTATTTAGTTATTCAAAGGGCATTCCCTGGAGGAAATGTGAAGATTGTCCCATTTGGGTCAAAGGCTCATGATTTATTTGGCGAAAGGTTACCCAATATGGTTAAAAACTGGTCTTTTGACATGTATTGGATCCAATAATATTGAAAAATAATATGACTTACAAAAGAGAGATTGAAAAAGCCATCAAGGGGTATCTTGCTCCTTTAGGCTTCAAGTATTACGTAAAGGACGATGAGTTTATCAAAAAGATAAACGATGACTTGACGCAAACTATCTGTTATGCGGATGCGACACGTGGTAGAAAACAATACCATCTATTGACAGTTATTTCCACTGTTTCGTCCAATTTGTTGAACGAAATCCTGTACCAGGCCTCAGATGGCATGATGGACTTTCGTAGTGTGTGTGCAAGCCCAGCTTACCTGAATACAGTGAATGGCAAAGAAGCAATCCATGCGGAGTTTATCGGCGAACGTACGATGGAGGAGAATATTGCAGCCTTTGACAGGGTGTACAAGGAAGATGTTCTTCAGGTATTTGACAAATTCAAAACCACGAAGGATGTTTTATTATCTCCGCTCCGAGAAGAATTCTTTAATCCATATAATCGTCCATACGTGGGGTATTATGTACCTCTTGCCTATTATTTCAATGGTGAGTTTGATAAAGCTTTTGAATTTATTGATAAGCGTATAGAAATAGCTAAAGGATCTGAAGCAAGGATAATTGAGAGGTATGGTTCTCTTGACGATGAGGATACTGAAGATCGCCGAACCTATGAAGCCATTCGCAAGAATCTCAAGCAATGGATAGCCGAACGTCGGCAATTCAAGATTGATGACGAGTATCTTCCTCACTTTTAAGGAGGGTGCGAAAGGCCGACGGTTTCAAAAAATGCTGTCTTTGAGCTAAACAATTCAATAAAAAAATGTCCATTATCCGTATCCATTCACTCAGCGACCCAGGTGTAGATATTTTCAGCGTGCTCACCGAAGCACAGCTGCGCAACAGGCTTGAACCCGAGAAGGGAATCTTCATTGCCGAGAGTCCGAAGGTCATCCAAGTGGCCCTCGATAAAGGCTATGAGCCGCTGGCCCTGCTCTGCGAAGAGCGACACATCACGGGCGATGCAGCAGACATCATCCGTCGCTGCGGCGACATGCCCGTCTATACCGGCGAGCGCGGGATGCTCGGAGCATTGACAGGCTACAACCTGACGCGCGGCGTGCTGTGTGCCATGCGAAGGCCCGAGGCTACGCCAAGTTTGGCCGAAAAAGTCGGAGAGCGTGCGCAATTGGATGACATGCTGCGCGACGCAAGACGCGTCGTAGTGATCGATGGCGTGGTTGATACGACGAACATCGGCGCTATCTTCCGATCGGCGGCAGCCCTCGGCATCGATGCTGTGCTACTGACTCCGACAGCTTGCGACCCATTGAATCGGCGTGCGGTGCGTGTGTCGATGGGTTCGGTGTTCCTCGTGCCGTGGACTTATCTGCGCGAACCGCTGCCCAGCTTGCATCATTATGGATTCCAAACGGCAGCGATGGCTTTGTCGGACGACAGTATTCCGCTCGATGACCCGCGCCTGAAGGAAGTGCCCCGCCTGGCCATCGTGATGGGCACCGAGGGTGATGGCCTGGCGAAAGAGACCATCGCCGATGCAGACTATGTGGTGCGTATCCCGATGTATCATAACGTCGATTCGCTCAACGTGGCTGCCGCTGCTGCCGTGGCTTTCTGGGAACTTCGGAAGTGAGTTTTTTAACAAGAATTATCTCGAATTATCATTAATTTTTCAGTAAGTATCTTTATTCGATAGGAATAACATTATAATAATTTATGATAATTCGTGTTTAATAATACATATAATTTTGTTAATTTCAGTAACATACTTATGAAAAAGATTGTTGTGCTCGACGGCTATGCCGCCAATCCGGGCGATATCAGTTGGGAGCCTTGGAAGGCCCTCGGTGAACTTACCGTTTATGAACGCACGGCTCCGGAAGAGACCGTGGAGCGTTGCAAGGATGCAGAGATAGTGCTGACCAACAAGGTCATCCTCGATGCAAAGGTCATCGAGGCATTGCCTGCCTTGCGATACATCGGCGTGCTCGCTACGGGCTATAATGTGGTGGACCTGGAAGCTGCACGTCGGCATGACATCGTGGTGACCAACATTCCGGCCTATAGCACGCTGTCGGTGGCACAGATGGTGTTTGCGCATCTGCTCAACATCACGCATCATGTGGCCCAGCATGCCGAGCGCGTGACCAACGGAGCCTGGCAGAACTCCAAGGACTTCTGCTTCTGGGACAGCGAACTCATCGAACTCGACGGTCTTACGCTTGGCATCGTGGGACTCGGCAATATCGGACGTGCCGTGGCTCGCATCGCCCAGACCTTTGGCATGAAGGTGATGGCCTATAGCTCGAAGAGCGCAGAGGCTTTGGCAGAGATGGGCATCCAAAAGGCTGCAAGCTACGAGGACGTCTTCCGCAAGGCTGACGTGGTTAGCCTGCATTGTCCACTCAATGCGCAAACAAAACATCTGGTGAATGCCGAGCGCCTTGCATTGATGAAACCTTCGGCCATCCTGATCAACACGGGACGCGGCCCGCTCATCGACGAAAAGGCTTTGGCCGATGCGTTGAACAGTGGAAGAATCTATGCCGCTGGTGTCGATGTGCTGACACAGGAACCCCCTCGCGCTGGTTCGCCGCTCATCGGAGCTCGCAACTGCTACATCACCCCGCATGTCGCTTGGGCAACTCGTGCTGCCCGCGAACGTCTCGACAAGATTGCTTTCGACAATGTCCGCGCCTATCTGAGTGGAACACCTCAGAATGTGGTGAACTAAGAGTACTAAGGGATTTTAAGGGATATTTGGGGATATGAA
>Ga0310695_10001176_pt1 | contig 63296 bp, 53 predicted proteins | sample RumenRJG_04DNA_FD_203882 | JGI IMG/M metagenome (GOLD analysis project Ga0310695, IMG submission 203882) | Bovine rumen microbial communities from Lethbridge, Alberta, Canada - RJG_04 (v2) (version 2) | ecosystem: Host-associated > Mammals > Digestive system > Stomach > Rumen | place: Canada... | reverse complement strand
AATTGATGACCTGCTTGTTTTCTAATGACACTTTAAGTGTGACCTCTATTAGGCCGTAAGTGTTAATAGAAGTAAAATTAACATTCGTTGGGATACGGCAAAGGTCATTATCTAACATCTGCATTCTTGAAAGGCTGGAAGCTGGGATACATTCCAGTGACTTAAAATACGACTGTTTGTCCATTTACATACATTTACAGGTTTGAAAAAAAAAAGGACTCTTGTGTATTAAAAAACAGCCTTTTTTTTGCATTTTTTCTTGATTCTCTCTCCATGCTTGTATCCTCTCGAGATATTCACACCATGAGAGCGGTAAGAGTCACGGATGCGGTAGAACTTCATCCGGAGGTTGTGTTCCTGGTCAAAAGAGATACCGTTACTCTGCATCCAGTCCTGGACAAGAATGGTAATCTGGGTGTTCCTGACGCCTGGATCTGTCATGTATTCATAGATGGCTATCACAAACAAATCATCGATGGCCTCGGCGATGGCACGACGTCCGGCCTTCGTCAGATAGTTATAACTCGTGACGCGCTTCGACTGACTGTCTGGCAGTGACACGGCAAGGTCTCCATCCTCCTTTTGTTCCGGACGGGCATCGGCTGGACGTAGACGAAGGAAGGAACGGATGACGGAATTGATGTTCGACTGGGGAGGAAACACGGCCGGACGGCCAAAATGGTGTTCCACCCATTCCCGCTCATAAACGGGGACCTTGATGTATGCCAGATAATCGCTCATAATTAGGTTTTATGTTGCAAAAGTAATACAAAAACAGGAAAATCCCAAATATTTTGGGGATATTTTGCCTTCTATTAGTGCTTTTGTCGTGGTTTTTCTTAATTTCGCATCTCCTGGTGTTCTTCTTCTTCCGTCTCCTGTTTCTTTTTTGCACCAAAAATGTGTATGATGTGTAAATCCGTAAAAAAGTACTCCAACTATCTGTAAATCAGTAAATCCGTATCTATACACATTTTTGAACCAAATGTGTAAGTCATCCGTAAATGTGTATGAAATGTTAATCAGAATTAACAAATGCCGTACACATACACATCCACATACACATTTACAGATGCGAAATACGGATGTGTAAGCGATGTGTATTGACATGTGTATGAGCCGAAAATCCACGTAACTTCCTCTTTTTCTTATTGTTAACACTTTCGCGTCTTACTCTTATACAGATTTACAGATTTTTGGCTTAAAAAAGGAGGGGGAAAGGGGGAGGAAAACAGGCCGCTGACGCGCTTTGTAAAGAAATCTGAGCGGCGCCATGCGTAAAGGGTATAGACGAAAGAAGGGTGGCGACTGTATCGGACAGCACCACCCAACGGGAGTGTATTTAAGAGAAAATGAAGTGTCAGAAGGCTTCGTCGCCGTGCTGCTGGTGCCAGATCTCAGCCTGGCGCAGGTCGTGGTCCTTGCTGCCTGCAGACGCGTCAGAGGGGGATATCGGTGTCTGGTCATCGTAGTCATCAGGGTGCCAGTCGGGGTCGGTACGCAGATAATAACACATGGGGTGTACCTGCTTGTTGTTTTCGGTAGTGACCCAGGTATCGTTGTCGAAAATGCGGCCCTGTGAGTCACACAGCTCCTTGGGGTCTATCTCGGCAATCCATGGCGCCCATCGGGCGAAGGCATGCAGCGTCTGAGTGAAGCGCTTGGCACTCCACTTGCCCTGAGGCCTTGCCATGCGGATAAATGAATTGAGGCACTCCTCGCGCGGCACCTTGCGGTTGACATTGCCACCATCCGGAGAAAAGAAACTCTCTGCCCAACCCTTGAAGTCATCAACGGACATCCTGGAGAGCAGGTTACGCTGCACGATATTGTCCATGGGCGGCAACAGCTTGACAGGGGCGTCGGTCATGGTGAGGTAGAAATGCAGGCACTGCAGCAGGAAATTCTGGTCGGCATTATACTCGTCCTCGCTGTAATTACTGCCGAAGAGGTCCTTGCCGAAGTCGTCGCGGATGCTTCGTGTCTCGAGGTAGTCCGAGTCGCCGTCGCTGGTGCGCTGGTGGTAGTAGTCGCCGAAGACCATATACAGCAGGCGGGCATCGCTCGACGGGTCGAAATCAGATGGAACGTAGTTGGTGGTGAAGGCAAACTTGGGACTCTCGTCAAAAGGAATGGTATATGATTTGTTGTTCTTGGGGTTGACGGTCATATCGCCGGTGATGAGGTCATAGAACGAGTTTGCCTGGATGCGCTTCGAGAGGTCGTCAATCTGTACGATCTGCGTGAAGCGCGTCACCTGGTCGTACAGGTGGGGGTTGTCCGTCAGGTGGTCGTTGCGTCCGGAGAGCTTGACCATCTGCATCTGCATCAGCTCGAAGGCCTTGAAGAAGAAACTCTTTCCGGAACGGCCATTGGCCTGGGAATCCTCGCTGATGCGGTTGTCCATGGCGTAGGGCGCCCAGCTGCGCGACTGCGCCTTGTAGCTGTGCAGCATGTAGCCGATGGTGAAGATCTTGTTGATGAGACAGCGCTTCTGCTCGCGGATCTCCTGAATGGTCAGATGCTCACCGGCAATGTCGAAGGGGTGCAGCTCACGGTAGGTCCTGCGCTGCTCTGCATCGGCGTAGGGCATCTCCATCTCCTTGCGCCAATACAGCCTGGAGGCGTTGATGAGATAGCTGAAGAAATGGGAACTCTTCGCGTCGCTGATATCGATGTCGTAAACGGGCTGGCCATCGTTGTAGCTGGCCGGGTGGCCGTCGACGTCCAGGATGCGGCGTATCTGGAACATGGGCTCCAGCTTACGGAAACGGCGGCTGATGACCTGCTGCTTCCAGCAATATGTCTCCAGCTGCAGCTCCTTCCAGCGCTTGAAGTCGATGCCGTCGCGCGTGACGGTGGCCACGCCGTCGAGGAAGAAGTAACGCTGCATGGTGGAGCTCGAGACGGTGAAGTCTGGGTTGATCTCGGGCAGCGCACTGAGATAGACGGCGCTGAGCTTGGCATCGGTGAGCACGGCATTACGCACGGAATTGGTCACTGGGATATTGCTGGTACCACGCAGACGTTCACCGGGGCGGTCGGGGTCCTGCTCGTCCTGCGTCCAGAGACGGACGAAGTCGCGGATGTCACGGGGTTTCTTCCGGACAACGACATGATCGACGAGGCGCACATACTGGGGCTCCTCGATATCGTCATCCTTCAGGCGGTAGAAGCCGTGCAGGCGCAGGAACATGTGCAGCGCCGTCGAGTCGATGGAGGTCTTGGCCTTGCCGGTCTTCTCGGAGGTCTCGGTAATCCAGAACTTAGCGGGGGCAGCACGGTCCATCAGGTCCTGATAGTCGGTCTGCATCGAACGCCAGCCGCACCAGTCGCGGAAGTCCTTGCAGGGACGGCCGCGATTGTCGCGCTTCTCCAGCAACCATGTCGGCAGCCATACGGTCTTGATATCCGGGAACGCCAGGGCCTTCAGCGTGCCTTGGCGGATTCCGGTGGTGTCGAGGTCGGGGATGTTATAGAGGTCGCCGGCATAGCGGACGATGCTCAGATACTGCTTCAGCGACATCACCTTGGTCTCACTGTTGGCCCAGAGGGGGATATCGCCACGGGCGGCCACACACAGGGCGTCACGCTCGCCGGAGCACAGCACTACGCGGTGGTAGCGTGTCAGTCCGCGGTCACTGCCGGGCTTGGGGATGTCCGAAATCTTCTTGGTCTGCCAATTATCGTCGTCCCTGGACATCTCCTCGTTCAGCTGCTTGTGGATCTTCTTCATCTCCATGTAGCCGTGCAGGTAGTCCTGGGGCATGGTGTCCTTGGGGTAATACTGGAAGCGCCACTGCTTCTCAACTTCCTTGGGACGGTAGATCTTGTAGAACCTGTCGGGCTGGCCGTCCTTGGCATTCTCGATCATGCACTCGCGCATAAAGATGGGATAGAGATCGGGATCGGAGTGCCACTCCTTCACCTTGCGGTCCTTGACGGTGCCGTACCACTCCAGACAGTAATAGCCCAGACGCTGGCAGGTGTCGGCGGTGACCATGGGACCCAGCAGCTTCAGTTCCTGGTCCGTGAAGTCGCGGATGCTCCAGTACATCTTGCCTTCCTCCTCGTCCGGCTTGGCGTCACGCTCCACGCATCGGCTCTTGTTCAGCTCCTTGGTGAGCACGTCGACAACGCCATACTCGGCGGCCAGCGCCTTGCAGGCCTCGCCGAAACGTGCCTGCTCGTAGTGGTTCTCCTCCATCCAGCAGTCGATGGCGTTACGGCGTATCTGGTCGCCGCCATAGTCCTTTACAGTCCAAATGCCGTCCTTTTCCTTCAGGTGGGCGGAAGGGGTCTTTTCGTCGCGGATCTTGAACTTGCCGTGCTGGTCCATCTGCTCGATACCGGGATAGAGGTCCTTCAGAATCTGAAGGCCGCCCTCGGTAGCATCGAGGATCCGCTGTTTCAGGTCGTTCTCCATAATGTCTCTCTTATATACACTGTCCGATGTCGGAAGGCAAAGATAGCCACTTTGCCCCGAATGCTAAAATACACGTTTACACATTTATGGTTTCTTGGTGGGGGTCAGGGGGGGGTAAAAAGACTCCCCTCCTCTACGGCGGGCTCGATGCGCAGACGTACGAAAGGAAGGTTACGCTTGCCGCGGCGCCGTTTCTTCCAGTCACGCAGCAGCTGCTGGCAATCTTCCTCACTGTGCTTGCCACTGCAGGTGAATCGGCCACCCAGAAGCTTACTGTATGCGGTAATTACGTACTTCATAGTCCGACATTGACATATTGATTGATATCCCAAGGCTCCATACTGGCATCGCCATACACCGGACGGCGCAAGGCTCTGGCCAGCGCCAGTTCCGACCGCGCTCCGGGCGACAGCCTCCAGTCATTCAGCATATACACACCGTCGCACTTCTTCAGCTCCTGCTGATCCAACAACAGGATTTCCTCGTAGAACGTGGTACCATTCTTCTTTGCCAGGCTCTCGGCGTGGGCACCAAGGCCGCTGGTCGTGGGGTTGAACACGTCATACCCCATCGAGCATAGCATATCCTCGACACGCCTGAACTTCGCGAGGGTCTCCGGACTCGGTGTCTCCTCGCCAATCTTTCCACTAATATATATTCTCATAAGCATTACAAATTATAATTTTCACTTTCTCATATTTCAGTGTCGGCCGCTTCCGGAACACAAAGTCCGTGATGTCCTTTATGCTGACCTTGTACAGGGGGTTGTACCTGTAGCGCAGCGTACAGTAGAATTTCACCCCCCCCCTGTATCATAACGTCGATGACCATTGTCTTCATGACGCACCCTCCCTTCTGCAACGCTGCTCGATGCGCCTGGAGGTGATCCAGAGCCCTACACCCTCGCAGAACGCGTTCTTCAGGCTGTCCTGAGCCGCCTCGTCCGGAATCAGCGATATCAGACTGCCCACCATCTGCGACATGGCCACAACAGCACTACTGATGTGTGGTAATCCTACCATGCCGTCCTTGGCTGCCAGCTCGTGGAACTTCGGCAGGAACAGCTTCTTGGCCTCCGTCGTCACCTCGATCCATTCGTGGATGGAGTCCTTCACATCCTTACTTAACCCCTGATAGCCTGGTGCACTTTCCACCTCGGCCATCAACTGTTGATGCTTCGTATTCTGGTCGTCAACGACCCTGTTTTTTGTCTTACTCATAATCCTATCTGTTTTCGTAAATACTCATGTCCATATGCTTTCCTTTCTTTGCCTGCTGGTACATCCATTCCGCTGTGGCACGGCGCTGCAGGCGCATCTTCTCGTGTTCCTTGTGCATATTCTTCACCACATTGTTCGTCAGGTCGCTCATGCGGCACGACGGCAGCCTCAGACGCGACATCATCACGTCGACGGCCACATCGAAAAGTGCCTGTGCGGTGTCGCTGTTTCCACCGTACGAACGGCGGTACCGTGCGATAAGTTCTTTCTTGATACCCATGATATACTCGTAGGCCTCCTTGTAGTTGCTGCTCTCATAGCACCGCATCAGGATGCCGATTTCCTTGGCACGACGTTCCAGGATGGCCATGCGGTTTTTGGCAGAATTCTCGGCCATCACCTTGTTCATGTGCTCCGCCCGCTCGCGGTAGCTCATAAGGTGGAACTGGCCGTCCCCTGTACGCTTCACCTGCACGTCTCTGGGGATGCGGTCAACGGGAATATCGTTCAGAGCAGCATACCAAAGCCGGTTCTGCGAGAAGCTGAACGTGCAACCGTCGCGCCGAAGACTGTACCACAATTTGTCGGAGCCTTTCTTCCTAGCACTTAGTTGGCGCATGCCGTCGAAAAAGCTGTACAGGTGGCCGGTCTCGACGTCCATCATGTAGTAGGGGAAACCAATCATCTCTTTCAGCTTCATAATTCTTCTGGCTTCTTTTCTTTTGGACAGCAGCTGCAATCGGGCAGTTCACAGCCATAGCAGGGTGACTCGATGTAACGCCCGTGTTTATCAAATTCGGGAAAATAACTCATATGTGTGGCATTTGTTGTATTTATTCTTGCTTGCATCTTTCATTCCATCCACGTACAAACCCATGGATAAAAGCTCTTGTATTTATTGAACTTGTATGGTTATAACTTTCCGATACAACTTTCTTCATTATTTCAGGATTCTTTTTCTTGAACTCTATAATAGTCTTGCTTACTTCTTTATCAAACGTCATAACAAATACTTTTATAAGGGTTATTCTCAGGAGTTATTTAATATCTACGCTGCCCTGGCAGTCGATGACGGGCAGCAGCACGCACTGATGGCGTCCGGCGGTGCGCTCGATGCGGAAGAAACCGCTTTCGTGGGCCGACAGCGGCAGCCACGACAGCACCAGACGGCGCCCTTCCTCCGTCACGCGGCTGTTGACGGTCTGCACCCGCTTGTCCAGCACTTTGGCCACGTCGAACTGCACGTCCCACCCTGCCGTCCTGTGCGCCAGCGTGTCGCGCATCCACTGCAGCAGCTCCAGCTCCTGGGCGTCGACGGTGGCCATGAACTTCTTTGATACCTGGACGTGGCAGAAAAACACCATGTCCGCCTTGTTCTCCTTGAACAGATAATTCTTCTCTGTTTTCATAACATTTGAGATTTGACAAAATAAAAACCACGCTACGAGCTGTCAGGTTCTCAAATGCTGAAACCCCTGGGGCGTTTCCGTATCCCAGACTCGGCGTGGTTATACCATTATTCCATAAAGTGGTGGGTACAAAAAAGGCAGGATGTGATTCCTGCGGTTCTGACCCGCATTTGAGATTTGACGCTGCAAAGATAGGCATAATCTTTGAAACGGCAATGCTTTTTCCTGTATTTCTTTGTAATTTAGACATCATCTAAAGTTGTTTCTCGTCCCTGCGCTGCTGCCTGAGCTTCTCCATCTCCACCTTGTAATACACAACGCCGAAGACTATCGCTACGATGCAGACCAGCACCATCGGCATCATCACAAAAATAATACTTGTATCCATAATCATTTCTTGTTTTTATTGTTACTTATATAGATAAACATCGCACCCATCAGACCATAGCCGAACATTGTAATAGCACCCATCAACACCAAGGTGTGAGGGCTGTTAATATAACTGACTACAGCCGTCACCATCAGTCCGGCATACGACACGACCGCCAGCTGGTAGAAAAACTTGCCCAACTGTCTCCAGTCGTCACCGTTACCCTTGTTATCGTCCCGGGGACATTGCGGAATTCGGATATCTCTTCGTAGTTCTTGCATATCCTAAAGTTATCGTCATACCAAGTACCTAACAAAAAAAGAACAGGAGGGATGCCCAGGCTCTTCGTGCAGAAGTGGTCGCTCCCTTTCGGGCATCTGCCTTATTTCCATGTGACACCTTGCGGTTGTCATCATCCCTCCTGTTTTGCTCAAAACTTAAATACAAACAAGGTACGGGATTTGCACCCGCCCGGACGCCTTGTCGCCCGTAATTGAAGTTAATAAATTAATGAAACAATGAAACTAACATACGGGACTTGCACCCGCCCGGACGCCTTTCCGTCCGTAATTGGAATTAATAAATGACAAAAAATGACTCGACTTATCTGTCGGGGTTGTGCTAGAACACTCTCAGGGCCTTCCTAGGGCTGTATGTGGGGTCATCGTATTTCTTGTATAAACGGCAGGGACTTCACAGCTGCTGCCGGATTGGTTACCTTAACCATTATAAGCCTATGTATAATCTCGCCTGATTATGCGTAAAATCGATTGTCTCATTTGACTGACTTACAAAAAACTGAATTTTAAATACTATGAATGATAACGAATAACTATTACTGAAGTCTGTCTTGAAAATGCCCTCCCTGCCGAAAGGTTTTAAATCGTGATATTCAACACTGTATTAATTTTTATGGGATGGCAGGGAGGGCGGGCATCCGAGAGCCTGTTCGTTCTATAGGGAATGTCACGGCCGTGGTAGAGCCATTATATGTTTCCCAGTCGCATGATCTTGATGATCTCGCGGCAGTTCCTGGCACCGGTCTTCTGCTTGATGCTGTGCAGCTGGACCTTCACGGTGGCAGGCGACTTGCCGAGCTTCTGGGCTATCTCGTCAAAGGTGTAGCCGTCCAGATAGAGGTGGACAACCTCGCTCTCGGCGGCAGTCAGGTTCACAAAGCTCTGGGGCTTGCACACGATACCCTCGTCGGGACACATGCCCCGCAGCGGACAGCGTACTTCCTCGAAGTGCAGGATGTCATGGTCGATGTCCGGCGTCAGCAGGTCGTGCTCGCCGAAGTTGCAGCGTACGAAACGCTGGACGATATCGTAGGTGTTCCGGGGGTAAAGGGTCTGCAGACGACTGTAGGCTGCAGGGAACCTGTACTTGACGGTCGCCAGCAGCTGCTCACAGATAGCCGTCGAGAACTTGGTGAGGCGCTTCTCGCTCCTACCCTGCTCCTTGTAATACACCTGGCCGTCCGGCGACACCCTGAACTCAACATTCTCCATAATCCCGACTCCTCTATGATTATGAACGCCATACACCGCTCCTGATGGCGTCCTCGATGTTCTCACGCTCGTCTGTCCGTAACAGCCGTTCCGGATGGTTCAGCTTGTCCGACATCGTACGCGGATTGTAGTCGTAACGCTTCTGCAGGTAAGCAAGCATCATGCCGCGCTCCGTCTTACCCAGTTTCTGATAATAAACCCTCACGTCTAACGTTTCGTTTTTCTTCATAAATTACTTGTTTATTTCAAATAATAATGCTAAATTTGCTGCAAATATAATGCTAAATTTAATAACATCCAAACAATGACGGAAAAAATTTCCCAATCATTGCCGGATTTAACTTCATTTAAGAGTTATGAGATACGAAAGGGTACATATCGACACCGAAAAGCTCGAGACAATCATCAAGTCCAGGGGAATGCGGACACGCGACTTCTGCACCATCATGTGGGGAGACGATACACACAGGTCTCTGGCCGACATCAAGCGACGACCAAACTTCACCATCGAGACGGCCATGAAGATCTGCAACATCCTCGATATCTCGCTCGACGAACTCTTCAGCGGCTCGGACAAAATCGGGGATAGTCCGTATATTGTTGGGAATCAAAATATCGTCAATTCCGCGGTATATACAACGGACGTAAAAGCACTCCAGGCAGAAAACCGCGCACTCCGTTTGCTCGTTAGGGAAAAGGAAGAACGCATCAAGGACTTAAAAAAGGTTAAGGAGGAACTTGGCAGGCGTCTGGACTACGTGCTCAAACTCGGACAAAACTCGGACACTAAATAAGCAATTTTCATGAAACGCCGAAAACCCCTCTATTTAAAGGCATCGCAGCCACTGGAATTCCCAAAAAACTGGCCTGTTGACCCATATCCTGCCTCCGCAACAACGAAGTCCGATTTTTGTCGGACTTCTTTTGTTGTTGCAGGGCTCGACATGCTCCCGGTCGCAGTTCTTTGACCAAGGTCAAAGCGTTTGCAAGCAAACGATGACAAGTCCTGCCTCCGCAACAACAGCAGTCCAAGGGACTACTTTTTTTGTTGCAGGGCTCGACATGCGTTAAAATATCGTTAATTTGGATAATATCATAGAAGAATTATATAATTATTCCTACTAAAAGAAAAATTGCATCTAATATTTTTGGTTATTTCGTCGATATTCTATACTTTTGCATCGGCAAAATGAATTATTCCATTACTCGAAGAGACAATATATATATATATAATAAGGTAAAGAAAATGAAGAAAACATTTTTATTGATGACCGCGCTGGTGAGTCTTGGTGTCCATGCCCAAAAACAATGGACCTTGGAGGACTGCATCAACTACGCTATGGAGAACAACATCGATTTGCAGCAAATCAGACTGACACAGAAAAGTGCTGCGGAGGATGTCAAGCAGTCGAAAGCCGCCCTACTCCCTACTGTGTCGGCATCGACTAATCAGGGCGTCAACTACGACCCGTGGGACGATCTGCTTACGGATAAGGTGTCGTATAGCGGCACTTACACAGTGAATGCCCAGTGGACCGTATGGAATGGCGGTCAGAACACTAACCAGCTGAAACTGAACAAGCTCAAGGAGCAGGACTCAGAGCTCACGGTACTGGAGTCGTCGAACAGCGTCCAGGAAGCCATTGCCAAGCTGTATGTGCAGATTCTCTATCAGAAGGAAGCCATCGAGGTGAACCGTCAGAGTCTGGAGACCAGCAAGAAGAACGAGGAACGCGGTCAGCAGATGGTCGAAGTCGGGCAGATGTCGAAGGCCGACCTTGCGCAGCTTACTGCCCAGCGTGCTTCCAGCGAATACAGCGTCGTGGAGGCGGAAACGCAGTTGTCGAACTACAAGCTACAACTGAAAAAGCTGCTGCAATTGACTGGTGTAATGGAATTCGACATTGCCAGCCCCTCATCCACCGACACGCAGGCACTGGAAGAAGTTCCCTCGCTGCAAAAGGTTTACGAGACCGCACTTCTGCAACGGCCTGAAATTCAAAGTGCCCAGCTGGGGATTGAATCGAGCAAGCTACAGCTAAAGATAGCGAAAGCCGGCTGGATGCCCACCGTCAGTATGACCGGTAGCGCAGGCACATCCACCTTCTCGTCGTCATCGACCTCCTGGGGCAAACAGATGAAGACCAATTTCGGCACATCGGCAGGTGTGGGCATATCGATTCCCCTGTTTGACGGACGTAAGACCAAGACCAATGTCCAGAAGGCGCTCATCGCCCAAGAGCAGGCACGTCTGACGTTGAAGAATGAGGAAGCTGACCTGTTTGAGACCATCGAGCAATACTGGCTCAATGCCATCAATAACCAAGAGAAGTTCCGCTCGTCGTCTGCATCAGTAGAGAGCGAGCAGGAGTCGTACAACCTCTTGCAGGAACAGTTTAACCTGGGTATGAAGAACATCGTCGAGCTGTTGGCAGGCAAGGACAAGCTGTTGCAAGCCCAGCAGAACAAGTTGCAGTCGAAATATATGACCATCGTCAACCTGCAACTGCTGAAATTCTACGAAGGAGAGACGATGAAGCTGTAAAAAGTAAAAATAGAACAAAATATGAAGAACAAGAAAGTTTGGATGGGCATAGCCGCCGTAGTGGTCGTAGCCCTCGTCGTCTGGATGTGTTCAGGCGGCAAAAAAGAACAAAAGGCAGAGTTTTCTACTGCCAAGGTAGAAAAGCAGAACATCAGCACGTCGATTACTGCTACGGGAACCATCGAGCCCGTTACCTCCGTCACCGTAGGTACACAGGTGTCAGGTATCGTGTCGAAACTCTATGTCGACTACAACTCCATCGTGAAGAAAGGTCAGATTATTGCCGAACTCGACAAGACCAACCTCATCAGCGAGCTGAACCGTGCCAAGGCCGACCTGTCGAGTGCGCAGAGCACGCTGAACTACGAGACCGCCAATTACAACCGTTACAAGACATTGTTCGACAAGGGTCTCATATCGGCCAACGACTACGAGAATGCCCGCCTGTCGTTCGACAAAGCCCAGCAGACGGTACGTTCGAGTCGTGAGAACGTGCAGAAGGCACAGACCAACCTGGGCTATGCCACCATCACCTCGCCTATCGACGGCGTCGTGCTGTCGAAGAGCGTTGAGGAAGGTCAGACCGTTGCTGCATCGTTCAACACCCCTGAGTTGTTCACCATCGCCCAGGACCTGACAGACATGCGCGTCATTGCCGATATCGACGAGGCCGACATCGGTGGTGTGAAGGAAGGTCAGCGCGTGTCGTTCACCGTCGATGCTTATCCTGACGATAAGTTTGAGGGGCAGGTGACGCAAGTACGCCAGCAGGCAACGACGGAGAGCAACGTGGTGACCTACGAGGTGGTCATCTCTGCCCCCAACAACGACCTGAAGCTGAAGCCCGGCCTGACAGCCAACGTCACCATCTTCACCCTTGAGAAGAACGACGTGCTCGCCGCTCCTGCCAAGGCACTGCGATTCATGCCCACCGAGGCCCTGCTCTCAGAGGGTCAGAGCATTGAGGATGTCGAAGCGCCCACGAAGGTATGGACATTGGAGGGTAACGTCTTCAAGGCTCATGCCGTACAGGTAGGAACCACCAACGGCATGCTCACCGAGATTATTAGTGGCATCAGCGAAGGCACCGAGGTGCTTGTCGACTTCACACTGAGCGGTGGTGAAGAGGAAGCAGGCCAGCAGGCCCAGAACCCCTTCATGCCACGTCCGCGTAACAACAGAAACCAACAGGGCGGTAATCAGCAGCCAAAGAGGTAAGATGGCTGATGTAAGATGTTAGATGTAAGAAGTGAGATGTATGAATGAAGAAAGAAAAGTAGTCATCGAGTTGCAGAACGTCAAGCGCTACTTCCAGGTAGGCTCTGAGACGGTGAAGGCGCTGCGTGGTGTCTCGTTCAAAATCTACGAGGGCGAGTTTGTCACCATCCAGGGAACTTCGGGCTCAGGCAAGTCGACGCTGCTCAACCAACTGGGCTGCCTGGATACGCCTACGTCGGGCGAATACTTTCTGGACGGCATCAGCGTTCGCACGATGTCGAAAACCCAGCGAGCCCACCTGCGCAACCAGAAGATTGGCTTCGTATTCCAGAACTACAACCTGCTGGCGAAGACCACAGCCGTAGAGAATGTGGAGTTGCCTCTGATGTATAACTCGAAATACAATGCCCAGCAACGTCGCGAGGCCGCCATCAAAGCCCTGCAGGCCGTAGGTCTTGGTGACCGTCTGGAACATAAGTCCAACGAGATGTCGGGTGGTCAGATGCAGCGCGTGGCCATTGCCCGTGCGCTGGTCAACGAACCCGCCGTGCTGTTGGCTGACGAGGCCACTGGTAACCTAGACACGCGTACGTCGTTCGAGATGCTGGTACTGTTTCAGGAACTGTACCGTAAGGGGCACACCATCATTTTCGTGACCCACAATCCTGAGATTGCCGAGTTTTCCTCGCGTAACATCAATCTGCGCGACGGCAAGATTCGTGAGGACACCATCAATACGAATATCAAGTCGGCAGCCGAGGCTCTCGCCGCCCTGCCCATTCCACAGGATGATTAAAAAGTCATAATGACGAAGTGAAATTATGAACATATCGAATTTATTTAAGGTAAGCCTGAAGGCTGTGGCCAACAACAAGATGCGGTCGTTCCTCTCGATGCTAGGTATCATCATCGGTGTGGCAGCGGTCATCATCATGATGTCCATCGGACAGGGCTCGAAGGAGAGTATCCGTCAGGAACTGTCGACGATGGGTACCAACCTGCTGACCATCCGTCCGGGAGCCGACATGCGTGGTGGTGTGCGTCAGGACCCGTCAGCCATGCAGACATTGAAGATGGCCGACTACGAACGCATCATGCGCGAGAAGAAATTTGTGACCAAAGTGTCTCCTGAGGTCACCGCTTCCGGTCAGGCCATCTACGGCAACAACAATACCAACGCCTCGATGTACGGCGAATCCATCGATTACCTCGACATCAAGCAATGGCCTGTCGAACAGGGCGACTGCTTCACCGAGGAAGACATCCGCAAGGCCGCGAAGGTGTGCGTCGTTGGTGCCACCATCGTCAAGGAGCTGTTCAACGGTCACGACCCCATTGGCAAGACCATCCGCTTCAAGAGCATTCCCATGCGCGTCATCGGTGTGCTGAAGTCGAAGGGTTACAACTCGTGGGGTATGGACCAGGACAACGTCATCATTGCCCCCTACACCACCGTCATGAAGCGTATCGTCGCACAGACCTATTTCTCGAGCATCGTCTGCTCGGCACTCACCGAGGAGCTTTCTGATGCTGCTATCGAGGAACTGACTCAGATGCTGCGCGACAATCACAAACTGAAGGGCGAGGCTGCTGACGACTTCACCATCCGCTCACAGGCGGAGATGATGGAGACGATGTCGTCGACAATGGATACCGTCACGCTGATTCTCGTCGTCGCAGCGGCATTCTCACTACTCGTGGCTGGTATCGGCATCATGAACATCATGCTGGTATCGGTAACGGAGCGTACCAAGGAGATTGGTCTGCGTATGGCCGTGGGAGCCACAGGACCCGTCATCTCGCTGCAGTTCCTTATTGAGTCGGTGCTCATCTCCGTCACAGGCGGACTCATCGGCATTCTCGTAGGTTGTTCGGCCAGTGCTGGGCTTGCCATCGTCGGCATGCCGTCGAGCGTCCCTGCGTGGTCCATCTACGTCTCGTTCCTCGTCTGTGTATTCATAGGCGTACTCTTTGGTTACATCCCTGCACAGAAGGCAGCAAATATGGATCCTATAGAAGCTATCAGACACGAATAACAAGATGGGAAAAGCGATATTGGACCGACGGATGAAGGTATTCTTGCATGTGGTGTTCTGGGCCTACATGTTCTTATCACCCATGCAGTATATGAGGGGTACAGGCATGCCCATGTTGCTGTATGTCATGAACTGCATGCCGTCGCTGTTGCTCATGGTGGTGTTCTACGCCAACTACATGTGGCTCACACCACGTTACTTCGTAGAAGGAAAGCACCGTTACTTCCTGCTCATCAACCTGGTGATGATCATTGTGTTCGTTGCCTTCCAGCAATACTGGATGGACTTCACCAACGACCTATTCCACACCGCACGACGAGAGCCTGATATGCTCGACGCCATCCTGTTCATCATCCGCGACAGCATCAACTTCATCATCTTCGCCACCGCAGCCACATGCATCAAACTCGCACAGCAATGGATGTGGGCAGACCAAGCCCGCAAAGCCGCCGAGACGGCAAGGGCTACGGCCGAGCTGAGCAATCTGCGCAACCAGATCAACCCTCACTTCCTCCTCAACACGCTGAACAACATCTACGCGTTGACGGCCTTTGACACACCCAAAGCACAGGAGGCCATCCAGGAACTGTCAAAGATGCTGCGCCATATTCTGTACGACTATCAGCAACCCACCGTGCCGCTGAAGGACGAGGTGGAATTCCTGCAGAACTATGTCAACCTCATGCGCATCCGACTGCCGCAGAACGTCGATATCAAGTTCCAGTACGCCATCCGTACCGCGCAGATTGATATTGCCCCCATGATTTTCATCTCGCTCGTCGAGAATGCCTTCAAGCATGGGGTCAGCCCCACCGAGCCGTCGTTCATCCATATCAACATTGATGCCGACGAACATCAGATTACGTGCGACATTGTCAACTCCAACCACCCCAAGGCTGCCGGCGACCACAGCGGTCACGGCATCGGACTCCAGCAGGTGCAGCGCCGTTTGGAGCTGGCCTATTTCAAACACCATACGTGGGAGAAGGGTCCTTCTGCCGACGGCAAGGAGTATCGTGCGCACATAAAAATCACCGATTGGAAAGAATCAAACAGTAAATTAAGAATTTAACATTTTATACGAAAACATTATGACGATTAATTGCGCCATTATCGACGACGAGCCCTTAGCAGCAGGACTGCTCAAGAGCTACACAGAGAAGACTCCGTTCCTCAACCTCATTGGCACCTATGGCTCGGCTCTCGAGGCCATGAAGGAGCTGCGCGACCATCCTGCACAGCTGTTGTTCCTCGACATCCAGATGCCTGAACTCAGCGGCATCGAGTTTGCCAAGATCCTGCCTCCAGGAACAAAGATTATCTTCACCACCGCCTTCCAGCAGTATGCCATCGAAGGCTACAAGGTGTCGGCACTCGACTATCTCATGAAACCCATCTCGTACGACGACTTCCTTAAGGCCGCCAACAAGGCCCTCGACTGGTTTAGCGTCACCCAGCGCCAGATGGCTACCGCTCAGGACCGTTTCATGTTTGTCAAGAGCGACTACAAACTCATTCGCATCTCACTCGATGACATTCTCTACATCGAAGGTCTCAAGGACTATGTCCGCTTCTATCTGGAGGATGGTACGAAAATCATGAGTCTGATGAACATGAAGAAACTCGAGGACTATCTTCCGCGTCCTGAGTTCCAGCGCACCCATCGCAGCTACATTGTCCACATGACAAAAGCCCAGCAGATAGACCGTTTCCGCATTGTCTTCGGCGACGAGCACATCCCCATCTCCGATTCCTACAAAGAAGACGTCCAGGAGTATTTTGACAATCACACGCTGGCATAAGCGGCCTGTGGCCTAAATAATAAATAACAAATAAAAATGAATAACGACATACTATTAAAGAATGTCAATCTGCTGTCCAAGATGACTGAGGAGGAGGTTAGCATGATGCCCGCTATCGATGCACCCCTACCCTCCGTCGAACAGGTCAGGCAGATAGTCAGTCTCGTGAAGAATATCATCTTCCCAGACTATTTCAACAAGCGCCAATCCGACGAGAACATACGCTCGTACTACATCGGTGTACACATGCAGGAACTCTCCCGTCTGCTCCGCAAGGAGATAGCCCACGGACTACAATTCTGTGAGGATTGCGAGGCCATCAAGACCAAGCAGCAGATTTACGAAGAAGCTGAACGGCTGACACTGGAGTTCATCGACGCACTGCCTGAAATCAAACGTCTGCTCTATACCGACGTTCAGGCCATGTTCGACAACGACCCTGCCGCCCCCAACTACGGTGAGGTCATCTTCTGTTATCCCGTCGTCAACACGATGACGCACTATCGCATTGCCCACAAACTGCATGAACTGAAAGTGCCCGTCATACCGCGTATCATCACCGAGCAGGCCCATTCCAAGACGGGTATCGACATCCATCCGGGTGCACAGATTGGTGAGTATTTCGCCATCGACCACGGCACTGGCGTCGTCATTGGCGAGACGTGTATCATTGGCAATCACGTCACACTCTATCAGGGCGTTACCCTTGGTGCCAAGAGTTTCAAGTACGATGAGAACGGCAATATTCTCAACGTACCGCGTCACCCCATCATCGAGGATTACGTCACGGTATATTCCAATGCTTCCATCCTCGGCCGCATCACCATCGGCCACCACTCTGTCATCGGAGGCAACATCTGGGTTACCAACAACGTGCCCCCCTACTCTCGCATCCAACAGTCGAAAGCCGTCGAGACGTCCTTCGACGGCGGTCTCGGGATATAACAGGCAAAGGAAAGAGGCTTCCCTGCAGGGAGGCCTCTTTTGCTATTATGATATATCGAAAGCTTACTTCTTGTTGTCAAGTGCTTCGGCGAACTTGCCGCTGGCCTTAACGTTTTTGTGATCAGCGCTGCGGGTGAAGGAGCGTGTCCAGTAGCTCCAGTCGAAGCGGTCGTCGTAACTCAGGCTGAAGTGGATATCGCGTGAGGTGCCGTCATCCATGTAACCAGAGAAGTGGTAGTCGCTAAGGGAATAGTCATAGATATAGACATCGTTCCAACTGTCGGCATAGCGGATGCGGATTTCGCCACCGTAAACCTCCCACGTGAACTCGCAGTAGTAATAGTCGTCGTAGCGGCTATACATGTCATAGTCAACTTCGTAGCCCCAGCCTCCGTAGCTATTTTCACGCTCGAAATACATGGTGGTGCGATAGCTGTCGCCCGAGAGTCCGTAACGGTCGTAGATGTAGGTGTCGATATATCCCGTCCAGGTGCCTTCGAGGGTGTAGGCTTCTTCGCGGTCCTCACTGTCGCGCCAGAGTTTGTCGCAGCTGGTAAACATCGTTACTGTCACGAGGGCCATTGTCAGATAGGTAAACAACTTCTTCATAATCGTATGCTATTAAAGGGTTCAACTTTTATTTTCACACTGCAAAGGTAGGTATTATTTGCATGTGAAACAAGTTGATTTTCCTATTTCGGCGTAGGGAAATTCCTATTCTTGAGAGGAATCCTCCTCTGCCTTCTTGCCAAACTCGGGATCGATATCGAGGAACCACGTGACGACATAGGTCAGCGTGCAGGCTGCAACGACAATGAGGAAGAAAGCCCGATAACCCACGAACTCCTGTAGGGCTCCTGCAAAGAGACCAGGAATCATCATCGACAGCGCCATGAAGGCCGTGCAGAGGGCATAGTGGGAAGTCTTGTGCTCGCCCTGACTATAATAAATAAGGTAGAGCATATAGGCCGAGAATCCAAAGCCATAGCCGAACTGCTCGATGAAGACGCAGACATTGATGACAAACAGGCTATTGGGCAGGACATATGACAGGTAGACATAGACGAGGTCAGGCAACGTGATTGCCAATACCATAGGCCACAACCAGCGCTTGAGTCCGTCGCGACTGGCGGCAATACCACCGAGGATGCCACCCAGCGTCAGTCCGATAACACCCACGGTTCCCTGAACGAGACCGTATTCGCCATCTGAGAGCCCTAGACCACCATTATGACCTGCATCGACGAGGAAGAGAGCGCTGACTTTTGCCAACAGTCCCTCTGGCATACGATAGAACAGCATAAAACAGATGCCCGCCCAGACCTGTGGCTTCTGGAAGAAGGTGACCAACGTCTGACGGAATTCGTTAAGGATGCCGCTCACCGTTTTCTGCATTTTCTCGCCATCTTCCGAGGGACGTGGCAGTGCCCAGCTGTGGTAGAGCCACAGGGCAATGAAGAGTCCTGCCATGAGGTAGAACACAAGGCTCCACGAGTAGCGGATGTTGCGCGTGATGACCTGCAAGGCACCTGCCAAGCCGACAAGCAATCCTGAGGAGAAAATCGTAGCAATGCGATAGAACGTAGAGCGGATGCCTACGAAGTACGCCTGTTCATGCTGGTCGAGACCTAACATATAGAAACCGTCTGCAGCGATGTCGTGGGTGGCACTGGAGAACGCCATCAACCAGAAGAAACATAACGAGCCCTGCAACCACCAAGGACCAGGAATGGTGAAGGCCACACCAGCGAGAGCTGCACCGATGAGCAGTTGCATGGTGATAATCCACCAGCGTTTGGTGCGGAGCATATCGACAAAGGGACTCCACAGGGGTTTGATGACCCACGGCAGATAGAGCCACGAGGTGTAGAGCGTGATGTCGGTATTGCTGAGGCCCAAGCGTTTGTACATGATGAGCGAGATGGTCATCACAGCGACGTAGGGTACGCCTTCGGCGAAATAAAGGGTGGGCACCCAGGCCCAGGGATTTCTTTTATTCATTTTCTCTTTTTTCTTATTACGTTATAACGTGATACCGTTATGACGACATTAGTAAATACGTTTAATTTCTGCGTTGCGATAATAATGGAGGAGGATTTCGTCGTACTTGAAGCCTTGCTGGCCCATGACGGCGGCACCAATCTGGCAGAGACCTACACCGTGGCCCCAGCCCTTGCCATGAAGGCGGAAACCATTAGCCGTCTTCTCCACGTCGAAGGCGGAGCTGTAGAGGTGGCTCTCACTGAGGGCACGGCGGATTTCGAGTTCCTTACCGATGGTGAAGGTCTTTTTTGTACCCACGATCTTCAGTTTCCAGATGCGACCGCTCTTGCCACGCTCCAACGGGATGAGGTCAGTGATACGTCCGAAGTCGTCCTTGAGTTTTTCGTTGATGAGATCGGAAATCTCGTCCACTGTGTATTCTACCGTCCAGCGATAGAAATCGTTGGTTTCCTGGTCGTAATCGTTGAGCACCTGCGAGAGAATGGCCTTGTCATTGGTGTTGCAATAGGGGTCGACAACACTGACGAGATAGGGTTTGGGGGTGTCCTCCCAGCAATACTGGAACTCCTCGGTGATGCCTCCACAACACTTCGAAAAGCGTGCGTCACAGATGTCGTCGCCATAGCAGAGAATCTGTCCACGCGTGGCCTTCAACGCCTGCTCCACATTCTTGCTGGTCTGTTTGGTAATACCCTGATAGCGCTGGCAATGGTCATCGGCACAGACATCAAAAATGGTATGATCCTCGCGGTCGTACCAGCGGATGAGTTCGTCATCCTTCTTGATAAACGAGAAGAAACCGTCCTTATGTTCACTAGCCTGTTCACGACGACGCATCTGTGCCAGAAGCCACGAACGACTGATGACGGCATGGGCCTTCAACAGTTCAAGACCCGCCGTAGCCTTCATCTCACTGGAAATGACGGAGGCGAGATACTTCTCGACGGGCAATTCATTGATGGCCGTAATCTGGTCGGACTCTACCACAAGTCGCAGGGTACCTAGGAAGGTCTGCGTTTCCTTACGTTCCCAATGGAAATTGACGCCAATGGTGACGTCGAACAGCGAGAACGAAGCGTCACTACTGGAGGGCGTAAAGGTGAGTTCACGATACTGATTGCCGCGCCAAAGGATGCCGCCCTCGGAAAACTCCACCACCTGCCTTCCTTCAAGGGTCTCGCCCTTAGCGGTATAAGGTGCATTGAGCGAGAACTCAATCTTCTGACCGCTGACAATGCCAACACTGACATTCGGTTGGGCCTTGAGACGTTGAACGTTGAACATTGAACGTTGAACGTTAAAGGCTTCACTCTTTACACGTTCAATGACCTGCTGCATCTGTTCTGGGGTCAGCGACAGTTCGCGATAGATATCGAGAATCAGTTCGGGAGTCACGCGACGGAAATCCTGTTCACGAGGAGTGATGATGAGTCCACCCATATCGACTGCTCCTGGACTGATGATGTATTGGTTGTCACCCTCGGCGGTATAACACGCAGGACGGTGCTTGCGACGAGGCAGCACCACGCTGAGCAACACATCGTCAGAACGCCATACGATGACATTCATCATGGGCTCTGTACCGTCGTCGGCAGGCGGTAGCGCATCGTAGAGACGACGGAACAAACGCTCACCAACACTTTGGCTATGACTGACAATCACGAAGGCTGCAGCAGGATAATCTACAACTTGGAAAATACCATCATCGTCGCCGTCTTTTACCACTTCGACGAGGTTACGGCTCAACCGTTGCCAAGCCTTCTGTAAGGGCAGATGACCCGTACTCACAGACTGCAGATGAGCATGATCAGGAGCCGACGCGCCGCAATGCGGACCATTATATAATATGGTAACAGCAGGTTCCTTTTCTGCCACATTGAGCATCTCGCCAAACATGGGCAGGATGCGCTGGGGCTGGTGTTTCAGCGTGGGCACCGTAAAATGAACAGGCAGAATGGGGAACGGATTGACCAGCAGTTCGTATTTGCCGTCAACCACACGATGCATCTGCTCCTGAGGACGATTCTTGGCACACAGGAAACAAGGACGCTCGGCGATGGATTTGGGGTCGATTTTTGCCCCCGTAGAACCTATACGGGCAGGATTCCACTGCACCTGTAGGGTAATCGTATCAGTCATGAGTTCGCGCGTCTCCACCTGTTGCAGGTCGCGATAACGCTGTTGTACCTCAGGCCATGTCTGCAACTGACGATGGAAGAAGCGGACAATGGGCGAAAGCGCCAGGGAATCGTCCTTCCCTTGCTGTACGCGCTGACGAGCTTTCAGTTCGATGGTACGCAGACGGTCTTTATAAAGGTTGTTGGCATTGAGCTTTTCGACAGACAAAGCTGCATCTGAATTGCCTCCCCAACGGCGACAGAGATAGAGCTCCGTAAAGATACGGCCGATGCGATAATGACGCGAAAATTGCAAGCCCAAAGCATAGTCCTCGCCATACGACGTATTGGGAAAACCGATGCTTCTCAGAATTGGAGTAAAGAATGCACGAGGAGCTCCCAAACCATTGATTCTTAACGCATTATTAGGTCCGTTCTCGTCAGTCCATTCCTTATGCGCAATGAGTCCTGGAGGCAGGGTGTTCAATTCAAAATCGCACATACGGTAAGAGCCGATAACCATCGCAGCCTTCTGTTTGTAGAAGGCATCGACAACGGTCTGCAATGTCTTGGGCGAGGAATAGAGGTCGTCAGAATCGAGCTGAACGGCAAAGCGTCCACAATGCTCGCTATAGACGGCTTCGTTCCAGCATCCGCCAATACCAAGGTCGGTGCGCTCAGGGGTAATGACGTGGAGCTTGTCGCCATGGCTTAGCGACATACTGGACAAGATGTCGGAGGTGCCGTCCGTAGAGTGGTTATCCACCACGATGACATTATACTTGAATGAAGCCTTCTGCGACAGGGCACTCTCGACAGCATCCTTGATGGTCTTGGCACGATTGAAGACGGGAATGACAACGGAAGCCTCGACATCGAACTCCTGCTCGTTGAAGTCAATCGCCTGATACTGAGTTGTATCCACCAGCGCACCCACCTCACGCAGATGGGCCGTACAGGCTTGTTCCATCTCGATTTGCACCTCGCGATTGGCTGGATTCACGTAATCAAACTGTTTCTCACCAGAGGCGCGAAGGTCGAGTTCCTCTTCGGTATAGAGATACTCATTCAGATGAAAGAGGCTGCCCTCGCGACTCAGGAAGAGACGAAAATCGTAGAAGCCGGCATAGCGATAGTCGGCATCACGATCGGTGGTAGCATACTTATGAATGAGCGACGTACGGATAAGCACCAGCGAGCCGAAATCGAAATCATCGCGCAACGAACCTTCCTGATAGTCAATCACGGGATGACGTTCCACGACACCATTTTTCACCTCAAACCTGTCTGCATACACCATCACGGCACCCGTATCGGCAGCAGCAGCCATCATACGCTCCAAAGCTCCTGCACCAAGCGTGATGGCAACGGGCTTGAGTTGGAGTAACACATAGTCGGCAGTAGCCTTCTCGGCAATATGCATCAGCATGGCACTGCTCAACATGGGAATATCCTGAAGGAAGAAAACACCTTTCACCGACGCATTTTGCTGCAACCGACTGGCCAAAGATGCGGTCTGTTGCTCGTCGTGACAGGCTAAAAAGCAATCTGTTTTCTGTACCATTACTTTATCTTTTGCTAATTTTAGGTGCAAAGATACTATTTTTTCTACGAAACACCAAATAAATTTGGTTTTTCGCTCACTTATTCGTACCTTTCTCCCTTGGAGAAGGCACTTCCGTTCGGAAAAACCCAAATAAATTTGGTTTTTCGCTCACTTATTCGTACCTTTGCACCCATGATACCACAAAAGAAACGACTTTTGGGGCTGACACCGACGGAGTTGAAGGCTATCGTCGGCGGTTTAGGTATGCCTGCTTTTACAGCGAGGCAGATAGCACAGTGGCTTTACGTGAAGCACGTGAAGAGCATCGACGAGATGACAAATATTTCGAAGCAGAACCGTGAACGGCTGAACGAGGAATACGAGGTCGGTGCTATGGCTCCCATCGATTGCCAACGTTCGAAAGACGGCACCATCAAGTACCTCTTTCCTGTATGTTCTTCGACTAACAAGTCGAAGTGTGGCACGCAATGCGACTCAGTCGCAACCCACCCTGAAGGACGCTTTGTCGAGACGGTGTTCATCCCTGATAAGGACCGTGCGACGCTGTGTGTATCGTGTCAGGTGGGTTGCAAGATGAACTGTCTGTTCTGTCAGACGGGCAAGCAGGGATGGCAAGGCGATCTGACAACAGCGGACATCCTCAACCAAATCTATGCACTGCCTGAGGTGGACCGCCTGACGAATATCGTGTTCATGGGACAAGGCGAACCTATGGACAACCTCGATGCCGTACTACAGACGTGTGACATCATGACAGCAGAATGGGGTTGGCAGTGGAGCCCCAAACGGATCACGGTGAGCAGCGTGGGTGTGAAAAATAAGCTGAAACGATTCCTCGACGAAAGCGAATGCCACGTGGCTATCTCCATGCACTCACCCCTGCACGAACAGCGTCTCCAACTGATGCCTGCCGAGAAGGCCATGCCCTTGGCCGACACCATCGCCCTGCTGAAGCAATACGACTTCACACACCAGCGCCGATGCTCGTTCGAATACATCTGCTTTGGCGGACTGAACGATACGCCGCTCTATGGTCGCGAAATCGCGAAACTGCTGGAGGGACTGGAGTGTCGCGTGAATCTGATTCGTTTCCACGAGATTCCCAATGTCGACCTACCCGCATCAGACGAGAAACGTATGGAGGCATTGCGCGACTACCTGACTGCTCACGGCATCACCACTACCATCAGGGCCTCTCGCGGACAGGACATCTTCGCGGCCTGCGGACTATTGTCCACAGCCAAAAAGAATAACGAAATAACGTAATCCCGTTATAACGAAATAACGAAATATCGAAATAACGACATAATTATGGAACAAGAAAGAAAAATTCGCGTGGCTATCACGCAAGGAGATACCAACGGTGTCGGTTACGAGGTGATTCTGAAGGTCTTTGCTGACCCAACCATACTCGAACTTTGCACACCGATCATCTATGGCTCGCCCAAAATTGCTGCCTACCACAAGAAGGCGCTCAATCTGGAAACGAACTACACCATCATCAATTCCGCAGAGGACGCTCGCGACGGACGCGTAAACATGCTGAATTGCTTCGATAAAGAAATAAAGATAGAGTTGGGCACTCCCTCTGCAGAGGCTGGCGAAGCAGCCTTCAAGGCATTGGACCGCGCCATGACCGACTTCCGCAAAGGGCTATACGACGTGCTGGTGACCGCCCCCATCAACAAAGCGACCATTCAGAGTCCTGGTTTCCACTTCCCTGGCCATACGGAGTATATCGAGACCAGCGTGGGCGACGGACAGAAAGCCCTGATGATACTGATGAACGAGACCCTGCGTGTGGCCCTCGTCACCACACATTTGGCTATTAAGAATGTGGCTCGCGCCATCACCAAAGAAAGTATCATGGAGAAAGCAACCATTTTCCATACGACCCTGAAACGCGACTTCCGCATCTCATGTCCGCGCATTGCCGTGCTGGCACTGAATCCCCATGCCGGAGACGATGGACTGCTGGGTTCTGAGGAGAAAGACATCATCGCACCAGCCATCGAGGAACTGGCAAAGAAGGGCATTCAGGCATTTGGTCCCTACCCTGCTGATGGTTTCTTCGGCTCAGGCAACTACGACCGTTTCGATGGTGTGCTGGCCATGTATCACGACCAGGGACTGGCTCCGTTCAAGACCATCGCGCTGGAAAACGGTGTCAACTATACTGCCGGACTGCCTATCGTACGTACATCGCCCGATCATGGCACCGCCTACGACATAGCCGGACAAGGCAAGGCCGACGAACAATCCATGCGTCAGGCCATCTACACCGCCATCGACGTCTTCCGCAATCGCAGAAACTATGATGAGCCGCTGAAGAATCCACTTCCCAAACTGTTCCACGAGAAGCGTGAAGATGGCGAGAAGGCTCGCTTTGCCGTTCGTCCTAAAGACCAGTTCCGCAAGGACAAACCTGCCGATGGTGGCGACGAAAAGAAAGAAACAGAACATGAAACGGCAGCGGAAAGTTAAATTTCTGCCAAAGTATGCCATTATGTCAGATTTTCTTTGTACCTTTGCAGCCAATTGCGTAAAAAACGGTTGAATGAAGACTTCCGAACTTCAGAACATTAAGCAGCGTTACAGCATCGTAGGCAACTGCGAGGCACTGAACAACGCGCTGGACGTCGCCCTCAAGGTGGCGCCCATTGACCTTAGTGTGCTGATCATCGGTGAGAGCGGTGTCGGTAAGGACATCCTGCCACGCATCATTCACGACAATTCGCCTCGTCGACGCGAGAAATATTTCGCCATCAACTGCGGAGCCATCCCTGAAGGCACGATCGATTCTGAACTCTTCGGACACGTCAAGGGCTCGTTTACTGGTGCCGTCAACGACTCGCAAGGTTACTTCGGCGTAGCCAACAAGGGCACGCTGTTCCTCGACGAGGTGGGCGAACTGCCGATGGCCACACAGGCCCGCCTTTTGCGTGTGTTGGAGAATGGCGAATACATCCCAGTTGGTGGTACGGAGATTCGCAAGACCGATGTGCGCATCGTGGCTGCCACGAATGTCAACATCCAGAAAGCCATCAGCGAGGGACGTTTCCGCGAGGACCTCTACTACCGTCTGAACCAAGTGCAGATACAGATTCCTGCCTTGCGCGACCGTGGTGAGGACATCGTACTGCTGTTCCGCCTCTTTGCCCTTCAGATGGCAGAGAAATACCGCATGGACAAGATTGTCCTGACCGATGAGGCCAAGCAGATGCTGATGCGCTATAAGTGGCCGGGCAACATCCGTCAGCTGAAAAGCATCACCGAACAGCTGTCGATTCTCAGTGCAGAACGCACCATCACGCCCGACATCCTCATGCAGTTTATTCCGCAGGACCTGGAGACCACCCAACTGGCTACTATCCACAGAGAGGGAGACCATTCGTTTGAAAACGAACGTGAGATTCTCTATAAGATTCTCTTCGAACTGCGCTCAAACGTCAACGACATGCGACGTGAGATGACATCGCTGAAGAAACAGATTGAAGACGTGCAGGGTACAACGCCTGTGCAGGCTCCGTCGCAGTTACCGACAACACAGCTCGCACCAGCGAATCTCTCACCGCTCACCCCTCACCTCTCACCACTAAACTCTGCTGAAGTGGCTGAGGCAGAAGAGTATGTAGAGCCGTCGCCTGAGGTGGAGAACCTGAATGTCAACGACTGGAGCAGGCAGGCACTCGAGAAAGCCCTCAACCGTAATGGCGGCAATCGTAAGAAAGCAGCGCAGGAACTGGGCATCAGTGACAGGACGCTATATAGGAGATTGAAACAATATGGATTGGACAAGTAAAATACGCATCATCGTCTGCGTTGCAGTAATGGCAGTGCTGTCAGGTTGCTCCGTGAGCTATAAGTTCAACGGTGCCAGCATCGACTACACCAAGACGAAGACCATCCAGATTGCCGATTTCCCCATCCGCGCCAGTTATGTATGGGGTCCCATGGGTCCCATGTTCAACAACGAGTTGAAGGATCAGTTTGCCAACCACACTCGGCTCACGCAAGTCAAACGTAATGGAGACATGAAAATTGAGGGCGAGATTACGCAATATACGCAACGCAACAAGTCGGTCAGCTCAGAAGGTTACTCGGCTCAGACGGAACTGACGATGACTGTCAACGTACGCTTTACCAACAATGCCAATCACAACGAGGACTTTGAGCGTACATTCTCAGCCAGCCAGAGTTACGAGACCACACGTTCGCTGAACTCCGTACAGGAAGAACTGGTCTCACAGATGTGTAAGAGTATCTGCGAAGAGATATTTAATGCCACTGTGGCGAACTGGTAATATAGAGGTAAGAAATAAAAGGTAAGATATAAGATATGGAAATAACGGAACTCATTGACCACCCCGAGCTGATGGATCGCGACACGCTCTACGAGCTGCGCTCCATGCTGGCGCTGCATCCGTATTTCCAGACGGCACGCCTACTCATGCTGCAGAATCTTTATCTGCTGCACGACCCGTCGTTCGACGAGGAACTCCGCCGTGCTGCCATCTATGTCACAGACCGTAAGGTCATCTTCCAGATGATAGAGGCTGCCCACTATCAGATACGTCAACAGCTGACGGACAACAGCCAGAAGCCGATGACAGACAGCTCGTCCTCGCGCACCATCGACCTCATCGACACTTTCCTCGACGCACTGCCACAGGAAGACAGTACGGCAGAGAAGCAGGACCGCAAGCCTACCCCAGCCGACGCATCAGTCGACTACGTCAGCTACCTGTTGGCCACCGAGGGCGCAATGGCGAAGGAAGACAATGCTCCACAAATGAAGGGACAAGACCTCATCGACACCTTCCTCGAGCAGGAACAGGGACGCATCCTTCTCAACGATCTGCCTCAGGAACCGGAAGAGGCACAGACGTCAGAGAATACGGAGGACGTGGAAGAGGAATACTTCACCGAGACCCTGGCGCGCATCTACATCAAACAGGGACGCTATCAGAAGGCACTCGACATCATAGGCCGACTGGCGGAACGCTATCCGAAAAAGAACGCCTACTTCACCGACCAGATACGTTTCCTCGAGAAATTAATAATAAACAGCAAGAATAATTCAAAAATTAAATAATTTAAAATCAAAACATTATGTACACATTATTTGTAATTCTTATCGTGATTGCAGCCATACTGATGATTGGTATCGTGCTGATTCAAGAGTCTAAGGGTGGTGGTCTGTCGTCAAGTTTCGCTGGCTACAACCAAGTTGCCGGTGTCCGCAAGACCACCGATTTTATTGAGAAGGCCACATGGGCACTGGCTGCCGCTATGGTCATCATCAGCGTCGTTTGCGCATGGGTTGCTCCCACCGCTACCGCTGACAGCTCAGTGATGGAGGGTATCGAGAACCCCGTCACCAATCCTAACAATCTGCCTGGATTCGGTGCCAGCCAGCAGAAGGACGCTGCTGCTCCTGCTAAGGACGCTGCCGCTCCCGCCGCTGAGGCTCCCGCTGCTGAGGCTCCCGCAGCTGAGGCTCCCGCTGACGACAAGGCAAAGGCCGAGTAAGCATCGCCTGTTTACAAAGATAAAAGGTTCCACGTCTGTTCGTTGGAACCTTTTTTCTTGCCTAAAAAGTAAAAAGATGGGTAAAAGTTTGCAGGAATGAAACAATTTTAGTAATTTTGCATCCGATTTTGTAACGAAGGGGCGTAGCCCAGTTGGTTTAGAGCGCTTCAGTCACATTGAAGAGGTCGCCGGTTCGAGCCCGGCCGTCCCTACAAATCAAAAAGAGACCCGCAAAAGGTCTCTTTTTCTCCTATTTTAGTACCACTAAACTCAGTGTTTACCGGCACTAAAATGCAATACTCCGAATGCAATTTTGATTACTCCAAGAGTAATTTCAATTACTCCGAGAGTATTAATCCCGATACCTTTCCTAATTCTGAAAGTCGTATCGGTCTTGGCACTAAAAGTGTAGAACTACCTTCTCACTATGAAGGAATCAAACTGCGCGTGACCCTTTTTGCCGTAACAGAAAAGGCCGACGCGTATGCCTTTCCAGTAACCACCTTTCATGGGGAAGGCTTCGGTCGCGGTATAGTTGATGCCGTCGGTGCTATAGGAGAACTGGTGGCGATTCTGCTGGCAGTCGTTGGTGATGCGAAGCCAAAGTTGCGGGAATTTCCCCGCTTTGACAATCTGCCGTTTGCCATGAGCCTCGACGAAAACGCCTTCTTTGCAGAGTCCAATGCCACGAAAAGTCTTGCCCGAACAAAACAGTCCAGCAAAGCAGTCGCCTGATGCCGTCAGCATGGTGGTGCTCTCGCTCTGATTGCCCACAACCTTCTGCGTGAGCATATTGCGACAGGACTTCAAGCTGTCGGCAGGCATCGCCGTAAGCGTCAGCCAACCCTTGCGCTCGGTCAGGCTCCAATGACTGTCAACGGGATTGTGGTTCCACTGCCATTGCAGGCCCAGGGTGGGACCTGAGAAATCATCGTCGGCCTGAGGAAGGAAGGATGATTCGGAGGCTATCGGTTTCTGCCATGCTGCCACGGGTTCGCCAATGCCATTTCTATCGTAGTCGACACCCATCAGCGGCCAGCCATTCTCCCAACGGACAGGCTGCAGATGGACTACACGGCCCAGAACGGGCGTTTCCTGGAAATGATAGAACCACCAAGAGCCATCGGGCGTATCGACCAGCGCGCCCTGATGGGGACCATTAATCGTGGTTGAACCTTGCTCAAGCACTATCTTGCGCTCGTACGGACCATAGATATTCTTGGAACGCAATACCGTCTGCCAACCTCGTCCGACACCACCCTCAGGAATAATGAGATAATACCAGCCGTTACGCTTCATAAATTTCGTACCCTCAGCGACAGGGCCTTCATAGACCGTTACACCGTCATCCAGCAACTGTTTTCCGTCAGGCGACATCCGATGGACGATGATAGGTCCGGCACCATGCCGGCTACGGCCCAGATAGGCCTGCCCGTCGTCATCCCAGAAAGGACAAGGGTCTTCCCATTTCTCCACACGTTTCACCAGATGAAGCGGCGCCCAAGGGCCGTGCGGGTCTTTGGCGGTACTCATATACAACCCCTCGTCGGGCGTACAGAAATACACATAGAAAAGTCCGTCGTGATAGCGGATGGCTGGTGCCCACGAACCTCCGGCATAATGTTGGTTGGAGTCCCAGCCAGGCTCATCGATGCGATGGTATATCTGACTGATGTACTGCCAGTTTACCATGTCGTCGGACTCCAACACCTGCATACCCATAAAATGGAAATCCGATGCCACCATATAATAATGATTGCCCACGCGTATGACATCAGGATCGGAGAAATCGGCATTCAGCACCGGATTCCTGTATGTGCCGTCGCCTTGGTCGCCCCACCCTTCCGTGTCGATGTTCACAAAGTCGGGACGTGCGTCAGGCGCTGCCGTCTGAATCTCCACATTGCTGAAACGGATGTTGCGGGCATGACGGACAAAGAATCCCTTGGCAGGCAGATTGCCCCACATGGTCGACTCGGGATAGTCCTTCTCCTTTTCGTTGGCTATCGTGTCGTTGATGGCCGAAAGCTCACTGGCTTTCACACCGCCCTTGTGGTGTATCGAGATGTTCGAGAGCCACACATTACGCACACAATGGCCAGGCAGTCCCGTTATCGAACAACCCATGGAACCAGCATTTCGAATCTGGATATTGTCAAGGCGTACGCCATCGATGCTGCCCACATGGTCTATCGGCACCAACTTTGCCGACTGCAGGTCCTCAACGTTGGGATTCTCATACAACCAGCCCCTGCCGCGATTGCCCAGACGGATGAAAATGGGCGACTCTGTGCCTTCAACGGTAAAGTCGGAGACGCTGACATTTTCCAACACGCCTCCATCGACGATTTCCAACGAGATGGCCGACGAGCCTATCCACTGGCCGAAGAACTTTTCCTTTTGGTCGCTGCTCGGCTTCACGACGATGCCCGAGATATTGATGTTACGGAACCCGCCATTCGTCTCAGTGCCCAGCTTCACCGCATTACAATGACTCGACACCACGCAGTCACTGATACGGATATTCTCACACAGACGGGGCGACGTACTCTTCAGCGTGATACCATCGTCGTCGGAGTCGGCTATCATGCCCTGAACGACAACATCATGACAGCCGTCAAGGTCGAGCGCATCATTATTGTAGTTGTTGCGATTGAAAACCTTGATGCCTTCTATCTTCAGGCGGTCACAGGCCAGATAATGTTGCATCCAGCAACCTGAATTCTTCAGCGTGATATCCTTGATGACGACATCCTCGCTCTCGACAAAGCGCAACAGGTGCGGACGGGTGATTCCCTCGTCGTTCCATGTCAGCTTCTTAAAAGCCCGACCACGTCCGTCGATGGTTCCATAACCGCTGATGACCACATTCCTCACCCTGTCAGCATACAGCAACTGAATGGTTTTCACCTGTGTACGCAGCGAGACATAGTCGGGCTTCACGGGCAGGTAGTCTTTCAGGTCAGTGCTGCCATAGAGCGTCGCTCCATGTTCCAGATACAAGTGCACATCCGACTTCAGGATAATCGAACCGATTTTGTAGGAACCCGTAGGAACCACTACCCTGCCCCCGCCTGCCCTCGAACAGTCGTCTATGGCCCGCTGCAAAGCCTCAGTGCTGAGCACAGTAGTATCTTGTCGCGCACCATAGTCCATGATGTTATAGTCGCGCGACTGAACAGTCGCTGACATCATTGCCAGCGTAAAGACTAAAATTAAAAAAGGATTCATTACTTCGCGTAAGCGACGGAGCGGGTCTCGCGGATGACGGTAATCTTCACCTGACCTGGATAGGTCATCTCGTTCTGGATCTTCGATGCAATCTGTCCGCTGAGTGCCTCGGTCTCGGCATCGTCCATCTTGTCGGCACCGACAATGACACGGAGTTCGCGACCAGCCTGGATGGCGTAGGTCTTAGTGACACCAGGATAGCTCATGGCGATGGCCTCGAGGTCGTTCAGACGCTTGATGTAAGCCTCGACAATCTCACGACGTGCACCAGGACGTGCACCAGATATGGCGTCACAAATCTGTACGATAGGAGCCAGCAGGGTCTGCATCTCCATCTCGTCATGGTGGGCGCCGATGGCATTGCAGATATCGGGCTTCTCCTTGAATTTCTCGGCAATCTTGGCACCATAGATAGCGTGTGGATCGTCAGTATCCTCGTCAGGCACCTTACCAATATCGTGCAACAGACCGGCACGCTTAGCCTTCTTGGGATTCAGACCCAGCTCAGCAGCCATCACGGCACAGAGGTTAGCCGTCTCGCGGGCGTGCTGTAACAGGTTCTGACCATAGCTGGAACGATACTTCATCTTACCGATGATTCGGATAAGTTCAGGGTGCAGACCATGAATACCAAGGTCGATGGTGGTGCGCTTACCCGTCTCGATAATCTCGTTCTCCAACTGTTTCTTCACCTTGGCAACGACCTCCTCGATACGTGCGGGATGGATACGTCCGTCGGCCACCAACTGGTGGAGGGCCAGACGACAGGTCTCGCGACGGATGGGGTCGAAGGCGGAAATGACGATGGCCTCAGGAGTGTCGTCGACGACGATTTCAACACCGCAGGCAGCCTCCAAAGCACGGATGTTACGACCCTCACGACCAATGACACGACCCTTGACGTCGTCATTGTCGATGTGGAACACGCTGACGGAGTTTTCGACAGCGGTCTCAGTAGCCACACGCTGGATGGTCTGGATAATGATTTTCTTGGCCTGGGCATTGGCATTGAGCTTGGCCTCGTCCATAATTTCATTGATGTAGGCAGCAGCATCGGTCTTGGCCTCATCCTTCAGCGATTCCACCAGACGGGCCTTGGCCTCGTCGGCAGAGAGTCCGGAGAGTTCCTCCAGTTTGGCGCGCTCCTGCATCTGCATCTTCTCGAGTTCCTCCTGCTTCAGCGTCAGCACCTTTTTCTCGTTGTCGATACGCGTCTGCTGGTTGTCGAGGTCATTCTTGCGACGTCCCAATTCCTCCTGACGCTGGTTCAGCGATATCTCACGCTGCTTCAGCTTGTTCTCGCTCTGCTGGATGTGCTGGTTGCGCTGTTGCACTTCCTTTTCCAGTTCTGCCTTCTTGTTCAGGAATTTCTCCTTCACCTCGAGCAGTTTCTTTTCTTTGATTACCTCTGCCTCCTTCTTGGCGGCATTCAGCATTTCATTATATTTTCCCTTCGCGACGAAGCGGAAAATCATAAAGCCGCAGAAACCACCTACAATGAGGGCTGCAGCAATCAGAATAATACCAACAATAATGTTCATAAACGTTCTAAGTCTTATATATATATGTTAATGATCTCTACTTTTCATCACCGAGGGCTTCCTCGATTTCACTTGTCAACTTAGCGAGAACATTATCATAGGGCGAGGTATCGTTATTGGCACGCTCTTTCTGATACATCAGCGTGATGTCGATTAACGTCATCAGTGCCACTGTATGATCACTTTTGCGCCCCTTGTACGCCTGTGCATAGGCATTGTAGCGCTCGGTGATGAGCTTGGCTGCAGAGCGATAGTATTCTTCGTCCTCTCGATTGATGACGACTTCTATCTCTTCGTCGTAGACGTGCAACCTGATATGTAATCTGTCCTTTTTCTGTTCTGGCATAGCATCAATTCCTTATTGATTTTCATCGCTGAGGATAGCAATGCATTTATTGACATCGCGAATCAGCTTCGACAACCGATCCTTGGCTCCTGTCAGGTCGCCATCGGTAATCTCAATCATCTTCGCCATTTTCAGTGAATTGTAGTCCGACTGCTGCTGTTCCAACTGCTGGCGTAACTGATTCATATCCTGTTCGTTCTTTTGCAGCATATCATACAGACTCTTATTCTCCTTTTTCAACTCTTGAAAGCGGAGAATCATCTGTCGGATGCGCGTCTCAAACGTCGCCAAAGCTTTCTCGTTAGCGGTCATACTTATTCACTTTATCCCACAAAGGTAGAAAATATAATTGACAATTGACAAATGTCAAATTGAGAATTAATAATTTTTAACTCTTATTCCTTCGGTTTGGGCTCTTTCTTAGCCAGCATCACCACTTTATACACGAAATTAGTGGTCCACTGCTGCGAGAATCCAAGCTTCTGCGCATACTGTCGAATAGCCACTACGGTCTTCATGACACCAGCGTCCGAGAAGTCGTTCTTCGTGAAGATATCGTTGACAGTCTTTTCCGTCATCGTACGGATGGCACTCTTGAAGATGCTGGGCACACGGAGCTTGAATTTCATCAGATTGCCCGTGAGCATCATCAGGTCCTGCGTGAAGCCCGAGAACTGATACATGTAGGTCTGTATGTCCTGTGGTTTCTTGCAGCGCTTGCGGATGCTCTGGTCGATTTCCTTCGTAAAGTCTTCGTCCATGCCGTAGAGTTCCTTCAGCATTTTCTTACACTTCGTCTTTTCGGCCAATCCCAGTTTATTGTTTTGCGTAGGCACCTTCAGCGTAGCCTTGAACACGCGCAAGTCAGGCAGTGCAGCCATATTGGTGATGCCCAAATCGGCAGCCATCACCGCCTGAAAATATACACGAATCAAGGTCATGAAGTCTTCCATGCCTCCTGCTTTCTGTTGTCCTTCCTTTTTTCCGAATAAATTTGATAAAAATCCCATATCTTATATTTTGCTATTGTATTAATTAACTATTTGTTTACCATCCCCAATTCTCATACTCGACATTGATGCCGCCCTGCATATACCAGTTGGCCAGCGTCTGCTCATAGAGTTGCATGAGCTGTACAGGAGCTTCCACATCCTCGCTGAACGGATAGACTGACAAAACGCTGTCGGTCTCTGGTACTGAAGAAGGTGACAAGAAAAGGTAAGCAGCCACCTGCAAAACATCCTCAAGAGTTATGCCGGCATCTTCCAGCATTTCCTCGGCATCTTCAGGAGTGAGATCAACCTTGGCCAGCGCGTCCTTGATACCAGGAATAAAATCCATAATCGCAGCCAAAGCGCCGGATCTGTTGGCACGATGGGATGCTACTAGCTGTGGGGCATTGTCACCCTTGACAATCTTACGCAGGTCGATGCCCCAGCTCTCCAGTGTCTTGATGACCTTCATGAGGTTGAGGTCCTTCACCACGTTGTGGTAATAGCGGTTCTGACCACCCTCGTAGTAGAGTACGGGCCAAACCTCAATGGCGGCAACAGTCTGGATGAGCCATATGATAGCCGATACGCTATGGTTGGCCTTGAATACCAGTGTGTTAGTCTGCAGGTTGGTTTTTCCAGGCACGAGGCTGGGCGTGAAGCCCTTTTCTCTCATCCAGGGGATGATGGCTCGGACACACTGGATAGGCACGTAGTTGTCGTGACGACTGTGTTCGATGAAGTAACGCTGCGTGGTGTCAATGTCCCAATCTTTCATGAGGTTGATTTTCTCCAATGCTGCCATGAAGGCCTTGGCCTGATCGCTTTCCACGTCCATATAGGCAGGCTGAATGAGGTTGTGCAGCGAATCCTGCATGCTGACACCATAGTCGCCGAGCGTCTCCTTCTTCTTGGTCTTGACATACTCCTTTGCACCAGTAGCCAGAGGTTCCTTGAACAAGTCCTTGTAGTCGATATTCAGGTGTAAATTCTCAACGGCAGAGATGAGCATCATGACGACGTCCTTGCAATCCTCACACCAGTCGCGCTTGACATACTCCTTATAGGCTATGACATAGTCGGTAGGACCACCACCGGCAAAGGTCTTGGTGATGGTAATACCCTTGTCCTTGTATTCCATATCGCGCAACTTGGCCACATAGAGCGTCTCTGAACCACCCTGCGAGAAACCCAGGTTGAAAAGATATTTACCCATGGGTATCTGATTGTCGGTAAGCAACTTACGTGCTGCCACTAGACCGTCGAGCGAGTTGCGGGCATTGACGTCACCACTATGGTAGAACGAGGGTTTGTCAATGCTTGAACCATAGCCTATGAAATCGCTCATAATGAGGATATAGTTAGGCTTCAACGGATTGACAATCAGTCCGTTAATCAATTCTGAATTACCCGTCGAAGGCGCATCCTCGGGTGAGCCCAGCGTGGCGCGATTGAAAAGCAAGATACCGTCGCAGGGCGCCGAACCATCTACGACGTTGGAAGGTATCATGATGACTCCGCTGATAGTGACGGGCTTGCCGTCAGCATCCTTAGAGGGATATTCGTAGACGTAGCGGCGCACGGCACGCGTACTCAGAGTGACTCCACCAGCACGCGTCTTCACCGTCGTGTCTCTCTCTAAAATAATTTTATAGTCTGCAGACTGAGCTACAGCTGTCAAAACAACGTTGACAATAACCAGTAGGAATAATATTAAGCGTTTCATTGTCTTCTCATTTTTATATTACCATCCCCAATTCTCGTACTCAACATTGATGCCTCCCAGCATAAACCAGCTGGCCAGCGTCTGCTCGTAGAGTTGCATGAGTTGTACAGGAGCCTCAACATCCTCGCTGAACGGATAGATAGACAATACACTGTCTGCCTCCTGTGCCGACGAGGGTGATGACATAAGATAAGCAACCACCTGCATTACATCTTCAACGGTTATGCCTGCATCTTCCAGCATCTCCTCGGCATCCTCAGGAGTGAGGTCAACCTTGGCCAGCGCGTCCTTGATACTCGGAACAAGGTTCATGAGCGTAGTCAGGATGCCAGCCCTATTGGCACGATGTGTCTCAATCTGCTGGGGAGCCAATTTGATATTGATTAACTTGCGCAAGTCGATGCCCCAGCTCTCCAGTGTCTTGATGACCTTCATGATGTTGAGGTCTTTCACCACGTTGTGATAATAGCGGTTCTGACCGCCCTCGTAGTAGAGTGCAGGCCAAAGCTGAATGGCGACAGCCGTCTGTATAAGCCACACGATGGCAGCTGGGTCGTGGTTGAGTTTGAACACCACCGTATTGGTCTGCAGATTGGTCTTTCCTGGCACGATGCTGGGTTTGAAGCCTTTTTCCTTCATCCAGGGAATGATGACGCGTCCCGTCTGAACAGGTACATAGCGGTCGTGGCGTGAATGTAAGAGGAAGTACTTCCGGGTAGTATCTGGATTCGTCCATGTATCCATCAGCGACTTTTCGCGCAGCATCTTGCGGAGAGTCTTTGCAGCCTCGCTCTCGACATTGAAATAGGTCGGTGTGAGCATGTGGCTAAGCGAATCGGAACCAATATTCTTGGTAATCTGCGGCATGTGAAGCTTCTTGTCGAGGAACCATTCCTGAACATGTGATGCCAGCGGTTCCTGGAAAGTGTCATGGTAATTGAGGCCCAAACCATACCACTCGTTATAGGCTATAATCAACTGTGCTATGGCGCCCACGAAATCACAATAGCCGATACGCACATACTCGGTATAGGCCTTCTCGATGTCGAGGGGGCCACCGCCTGAAAAGGTTTTGTCAAAGGTGATACCTTTGTCCTTGTACTCCGTATCGCACAACTTGGCGACATACATAGACTCTGTACCTCCCTGCGAATAACCCATATTGAACAGAAAACGTCCCTCGGGGATGCCCTTTTCCTTCATCAGAGCCTTGGCTGCCAACAATCCGTCAAGCGAGTTACGGGCGTTGGTGTCACCACAAAGGTAGGCCTGAGGCTTGTCCTTGGAAGAGCCGAAACCGATATAGTCACTCATGACGAGCACGTAATTGGGTTTCAGGGGATTACATATGAAGGCACCTGACAATCTATCTATCTCGGAAGAGGGAGCCTCGTCAAGCGCAGATATGGTATAATGGTTATAGAGCAATATACCATCGGAGGGTACAGTTCCTTTGACAATGTCCAATGGGGCGAGAATGACACCGCTGATAGTTGCTGGGGTGCCCTTAGGATCCTTCGACTGATATTCATAGACAATATAGCGCACCTCACGCGTACCCAGCGTAATACCATTGAGCTTATACTTGAGGGTAGAATCCTTGTCTATGATGATTTTATAGGATGCTTCCTGTGCTACTGTCATCAAGACGCATGACAGCATCAACAGCATCATAAGTACTATTTTCTTCATAGCATCGGATATTTATTTGATAATGCGCTTGCGAGCAGTCTGGCCATTCTGTTCAATAAACAGGCCATTAACAGGCTGGCTGACACGCTGACCATTCATATTGTAATAGACAGCAGAGGGCTGGTCGGCCTCGTTGAAGTCAACATCCCGAATAGACGTTTTGCCGCCTGTCACCTCGAAGGTTGCTGCTACAGGATAATGGTCGCCCAATGGCTTGCCATCGTGTTTGTAACCTTCCGTATCGTAGACAAAAGATACAGGTTTAATCTTCGTACCTGTCGAAGGATTGATATAGATAATCTTATCCAACACCTCACCGTTTTCGAGCATGTTGGCATCATCCTCGCAGGCAACAATGCCATTCACGGGGGCAGGGTATTTGCCACCCTTCTCCAGTTCTACCCATACGTCAGAAGCAGTACCTTTGCCAGAATCGGCAATGGCATCAATGAACTTGGCCTTGATTTGATCACGACAATAGTAACTGTTCATATCGCCAACAACAATAATGGGACGGGTGTCCAGATGCTCCAGCACATCGTCCTTGAGTTGCTGCCACTGACTCAGACGGGCCGCACGGTCAAGCGTATCGACACCTTCCTTCTCGTCAGCCAGATCGCCAGCATCCATGTGCATATTATAGACAAGGATGCGTGTGCCGTTGGCCAAGGTCAATTCACTACGACGGAAGCCCTTACGAATCAGCTCGTCAGCAGCATGGCTGAACTTACCGAAATTTTTCTTCCAAAGCACTCGCTCGGTACTGGTCATCGTGATGTTATTCTTCCAGCAGGCACCCAGACCATCGGTATCAAAGTCTTCGTTCTGCAGGTGCAGGAAGTCAATCTTCTTGCCAGGGATGTCGATGCCCACTCCACCAAGCCATCTGTCGAGTTTATAGTCATCCTCCAGCCACGTGGCCAACACTTCGTGGTAATTGAAGTCCTCTTGCGTGCAAATGATATCGTAGTTTTTCTTCAACAGATATTTGCCGATGCGGGCTGTTCCTGCATCACCAGGACCATCGGCATTTACCTTGACAAACCAAATCTTCTGAGGAAGACCATCAATATTCAGCGTGGCAACACTAAACCGCTCACTCTCCTGAGCACTAATCCCATGTATCCACGAAACCAGTAATACCAGCGTTAGGGCGCGTAAATAATTCTTCATTTATTATTCCTTTATTGTTAAATATCTTAATTATCGCCTACAAAATTAGATATTTTTGCGAAATCTACCAAATGTTTAGAGAATATTTTGTATCTTTGCCACCAATTAGTCACAACTAAAAGTTCATTATATGAAAGGTATCGTATTAGCCGGAGGCAGCGGAACGCGCCTCTACCCCATCACGAAAGGCGTATCGAAGCAGATGCTGCCAATCTTCGACAAACCCATGATTTACTACCCTATCTCGACACTGATGCTGGCAGGCATCCGCGAGATTCTCATTATCTCGACACCATATGACCTGCCTGCCTTCAAGCGCCTGTTGGGCGACGGTTCGGACCTGGGCGTACGCTTCGAATATGCCGAGCAACCCTCTCCCGACGGTCTGGCGCAGGCTTTTATCATCGGTGAGAAGTTCATTGGCGACGACTGCGTCTGCCTTGTCCTTGGCGACAACATCTTCTATGGCAGTGGGTTTACCGGTATGCTGAAGCAGGCTGTTGCCAACGCAGAAGAGAATGGTCAGGCTACCGTCTTCGGCTATTACGTCAACGACCCTGAGCGCTATGGCGTAGCAGAATTCGACGAAAACGGCAACTGTCTGAGCATTGAGGAGAAACCTGCCAAGCCCAAGTCGAACTATGCCGTCGTAGGACTGTATTTCTATCCCAACAGCGTGGTGGAGATTGCCAAGAACATCAAGCCCTCAGCACGTGGCGAGCTAGAGATTACCACCGTCAACCAAATGTATCTGGAGGACAAGAACCTGCTGGTACAGACGCTCCAGCGTGGTTTCGCATGGTTGGATACCGGTACGCACGACTCACTCAGCGAAGCCTCAACGTTCATCGAGGTCATTGAGAAACGCCAGGGGCTGAAAGTTGCCTGTCTCGAGGAGATTGCCTACAAGCGCGGATGGATTAGCAAGGAGCGGTTAAAGAAACTGGCCGAGCCAATGATTAAGAATGACTACGGCCAGTATCTCATGCGTCGCGCAGAGGAATAATACGTCAGATAATCCTTACTTCGAGAAATATCGCACGCAGTTGCGAAGGGCTGTGGGATTACCCATATCGTACATCGTACCCTTCAGTCGGATACCCATCATGCCGCTCTTCTGGCGAACAGCCTCAAGGGCGGCAGTCAGTTCTATCTCACGCGTCATATCGCCCTCTTCATCGGCTTTCTGAATATCCGCGTCGAGCTGTGCAAAAACCTCTGGCGTCAGGATATACTGTCCGAAAACGGAGTAGTACTCTTTCTCACCCTCCTTGTTGCGCACACCCAGGAACTCCTCTGCATACGACGCCTTGGGTTTTTCGTGCATCACGGAGACGGTCAATTGTGTATGATCCTTGTCCTCCCACACACCGCTTAGGATACCGTAATGGCTCACCTCTGCCAGTGGAATAGGATGGATGCTGACCATCAGACGATTGTAACGCTCATACTGCTCTATCAACTGCAGGGCACAGGGTTTGTTCGACTGACTACGATAGAGCGTATCACCCAACAGCAACAGTACTGGCTCGTTGTTGGCAAACTCAACAGCCTGGAACACCGCATGTCCGAAACCACGTTTCTCGCGCTGATAGACGTAATGCAGGCGCTTGCCGATATCGAGAATACGATTTTCATATTCCTGCGCCTCTTTGTTCAACTTACTCAGGTGCTCATCACTCAGAGGACGCTCGAAGAATTCAGTATACTGGATGCGCTCCTCCTCTGAACCCAGTACCAGACAGATTTCCTCCACACCGCTCTTTACCAGTTCTTCCAACAGAATCAAGATGACGGGACGAACCATACCATCGGAACAAGGAATCGGGAAGAAGTCCTTCTTCAGCGAACGGGTAGCAGGATAGAGCCGTGTGCCGAAGCCTGCCACAGGGATGATGGCCTTACGGACGGTATGCACGGGATGAAGCGTCAGCGTATATGCCTTCATGCCCTGCGCATTCAGATAATCATGCAAACGTTGCTGGTCCTCCTCGCTACGTGCCAGGAATTGCACAGAGCCATCGCCATGCGAACCGACGCCCTTGCCGCCCCAGACCATAGGCTGGATCTGCGGGTCATGCAACACCTCGTGCAACTTCGGAGCCCACAATGCAGGTGACATAGGAGCAATATGCTGGTCGAACATCTCCTCTGCATGAGTCATGAGCTGACCCAGCCCCTCTGCATCGCCGGAAGCCATATACTTGATGGCCTTGTTCACAATATCGTGGTTCCACTCACCCAATGCCTTATGGAGGTTCTGTTCGGGTTCTGTCGAGGCAAAGGGGTAGGCCTTGTTCAGGTCCGACAGAATCCTGATGGTGTCCTTCTCGGCACACAGGTCGGCAAACACCCAATATAGTGTCTTCTTCACGTTCAGCGGTTTCACCTCAATCTCGTCACCATCGAAAGTCATCAGGTTGGGTTTCACGCCAAAGGCACAAGCCTGGTCCAGACGTCCGCAACGACTCGACGTGCGCAACTCGCCCAAATAGGCAATATTCATCTCACCCAGCGTATTAAGGTTGAGATTATATAATAAATTGAACGCGCGCGCGACAAGCACACAAATGGCTGCGCTCGACGACAGACCGCTTTTCATGGGCAGTGTCATCTCGGTTATGCGAATGCGCACACCACCAACCTTATACCACTCCAACATGTAGCTGGCCACGCCAGCACAATAACTGAAGAACGAACCCGACTTAGCCACGCGTTTCAATTCCTGTTCGCTCATCCGACAGGAAAAATCGCGCCACACGTCAGACAATTCTGGGGCATCACTATGCATCTCGAAGATGGTAGATTTCTCCACTTCGGCATAAATACCTTGTTCAATACCCGTCACAATTGAAGCACCCGGCAAAATGTCGGCATTCATCGTGCGATAGTGACCTGCCCAGTCAGTATGTTCTCCAAACAGGCACAGACGGCCTGGAACGAAAAGTTTTAGCATATTTTCTGTTTATATGTGCAATATTTATGCACAAAGGTACGAAAAATTTAGCAAAATGACAATTTTTAAGCAAAATATTTGGCAGTTTTGATAAAAATATATACTTTTGCAGGCGATAAAGTAAAAAAAGTTAATAACCAAACATCAAAATTCTACTGCCTATCGACAGAACTCTACTTCATAAAAATTGAAGAAAATATGAAGAATTATGCAAGCATGACCGACGAAAAGTTGGCCTTGCAGTATGCAGGAGGAGACAATAGGGCATTTGATGAGTTATTAGCTCGCAATCAAAAAAAGCTCTACGATTACATTTTGTTCGTGGTCCGCGACCCCGAGCAAGCTAACGACGTGTTCCAAGAGACGTTTGTCAAGGCTATCACCAAATTGCAGGAAGGCAAGTACACCGACTCCGGCAAGTTCACGTTCTGGCTGACGCGTATTGCCCATAACATCATCATGGACACCTATCGTCAGCAAAAGAACGTTCATGTCATAGAACCTACCATCGACAACGACCTGAGTAAGCTGAAGAGTGACGGCGTGATGGACCTCAATCGCGAGAACGAGTTTGTCAACGACCAGATTCTTCGCGACGTACGCCATATCATGGACTCGCTGCCCGCTCCACAACGCGAAGTGGTACATATGCGCTATTATCAGGAAATGTCGTTCAAAGAGATTGCTGAGACCACTGGTGTCAGTATCAACACATCCCTTGGCCGTATGCGCTATGCCCTCATCAACATGCGCCGTATGGCCAAAGAACACGAAATCCAGCTAAGCATGGAACTCTAGAACATCTAGAGTATCTAGAGAGCCCTGAGTTCGTGGATAGTCTGCTCTGGCGTGGGGCTATGAAACACATAGCTTCCTGCCACCAGCACGTCTACACCGGCCTTAACCAATCGTGGGGCCGTCTCGTTCTGTACGCCGCCGTCCACCTCTATCAGTGCCTTCGAGCCGCTTTCGTCGATGAGTTTCCGCAGTCGCTGTGTCTTCTGAATGGTGTTCTCGATGAACTTCTGTCCACCAAAACCGGGATTCACACTCATCAGCAACACCATATCGACGTCACAGATGATATCTTCCAGCAATGACACAGGCGACGCAGGATTCAGCGTCACGCCGGCCTTCATGCCTGCCTGATGAATCTCCTGCACGGTACGGTGCAGATGGGTACAAGCCTCCACGTGGACGTTCATCATCATCGCGCCCAACTTGGCAGTCTGTTGGATATACTGCTCCGGATGGACAATCATGTAATGAACGTCGAGGGGTTTCTTGCACTTCTTGGCCACAGCCTCAAGCACAGGGAATCCGAAAGAGATGTTGGGTACGAACACGCCATCCATCACATCCAGATGAAGCCAATCGGCCTCACTGCGGTTAATCATTTCCAGTTCGCTGTCCAAATGCAGGAAGTCAGCTGCAAGGAGCGACGGTGAAACCATTGTAGCCATGATTCACTTGTTTTTTTGAATTACACATACGCGCAAACTGCTTCAGGAACAGAATGGTGGCGGGGTTTGGCATAAATTCGTCTTGAGTAAAATGCTGCATAGGCAAAATCGTTTTTGGGGGTTATTTCTACTATTAAAACGCAACATTTTCTCATTTATTATATAAAAACAAAAAATTATTTTACGCGACACGATTCCACGTCCTTCATGCCGTTCAGGAAGTCGCGGGCCAGCATGCGTTTTTTGCCTGCCAACTGCAGTTCCACGATCTCCAGCAATTCGTCCTGTGCCGAGATACACAGTGTCTTTCCCTCAATACTGATCGTGCCGACGCCCCTACCCTGCTTACCGGTCTTGCGCGTCTTCCACACCTTCAGCACCGTTTCTTTGCCGTCAGCAGCGACCAGCGTCGTCCATGCTCCAGGCACGGGACTCAGTCCACGCACGAAGTCGTACACCTGCTTGGCATTTTTCGTCCAGTCTATCTCGCAGGTCTCCTTAAAAATCTTGGGGGCGGACTTAATGGGCAAACCATCGAGCACAGTGTCTTGAGGGATGCTAGCAGGATGGCCGTCTGCCGCGATGATGGCGTCCAGCGTTTCCAGACACAGCTGGGCACCTAGATGCATCAGTCCGTCGTACACATACTCCACGTCGGCATCGTCAGGAATGGCAAAGCGTTTCTTCATGATGATGCGCCCCGTGTCGATGTCGTGATCCAGGAAGAATGTCGTCACACCCGTCTCCGTCTCGCCATTGATAACGGCCCAGTTGATGGGGGCTGCACCGCGATACTGGGGCAGCAGGGCCGCATGGACATTAAACGTGCCGTACTCAGGCATGGCCCACACCACTTCCGGCAACATCCTGAACGCCACCACCACCTGCAGGTTAGCTTCGTACGACCGAAGCTGTTCCACAAACGCAGGGTCCTTCATCTTCTCGGGTTGTAATACGGGCAAGCCGTGCGCCACAGCATACTGCTTCACCTGTGACGGCTGCATCTCCGTCTGGTGACGTCCCACGGGTTTATCGGGCTGTGTCACCACTGCCACCACGTTATACTCGTTCTCCACCAGCGCCTGCAGCGTCTCCACCGCAAACTCCGGCGTACCCATAAACACAATTCTCAAGTCTGTCTTCTTCATTGTCCTTCTCGATTAATGCTGCAAAGATAGTGCAAACCGAGCGAAATACAAAGAAAAAATGCATTTTTCTTTTATTTCCGAGGTGAAGCCTATCTTGACTATGGTCAAAGATACATTTTTTTCCAATTCTCCCATACTTTATCCCTAAAAAGGATTTAAAAAAGTGGCTGATGTTTGGTCAATTCACTTTTTTTTCGTACCTTCGCGGCATGATGATAGAACTAAAACGTATTACTATCCTTGCAGTATGTCTGCTGACAATGGGAATGGAGATGAGTGCGCAGGACGGAATGGACCGTTTGGCGCGGGAAGTGATTGATGACATGACGCCAGGTTGGAATCTGGGAAATACGCTAGAAGCTGTGGCCACGTGGAGGGGAGTCGACTTTCTGAACAACAAGGGCGGCCTCGGTGCCGAGACCGACTGGCAGGGAACGAAGACCACGCAACAGGTGATAGACTACGTGAAGAGTCTGGGTTTCCGGAGCGTTCGCATTCCGTGTGCATGGGCTTACGGCCACATCAGCAATGCGGCGACATACGAGATTGACGCAACGTGGATGGCGCGCGTGAAAGAGATAGTGGACTACTGCATACGGGACGGTCTGTATGTGATGCTGAACGACCATTGGGACGGCGGTTGGCTGGAGAACCACATCGCAGATTCGGACGCGGCGACCATCGCGAAGAACAAGGAAGTGCTGACGGCACTGTGGACGCAGATAGCAACGGCCTTCAAGGACTACGACGAGCACCTGTTGTTTGCGGGACTGAACGAGCCGAACGCGGAGAATCAGGCTGCGACAAACAACCTGATACAGTATAACCAGACGTTTGTAGATGCCGTTCGCGCTACGGGCGGCAACAACGGAAAGCGCGTGCTGGTGGTGCAGGGGCCGGCGACAAACATCGAACATACGTGTAACTTCATGGCGGGTAAGATGCCGACGGACGTCGTTGAGGGCAAACTGGCTATCGAGGTACACTATTATAACCCGTGGCAATTCTGGGGAATGGAGAAGGACGAGTCGTGGGGCAAGGTCTTTTACTACTGGGGACAGGGCAACCACCTGAGCGGCTCGACGCACAATGCCACATGGGGCGAAGAGGCCGATATGAAAAAACAGTTGCAGATGATGAAGACGAACTTCGTGGACAAAGGCTACCCCGTGGTCATCGGTGAATTCGGCGCCAACTGGCGTGACCTCTCGTCGCTGTCCAAAGAGAGTCAGGAGAAACATAACACCAGCATCAAGGCCCACTATCGCGAACTGCACCGGCTATGTAAGGAGTTGGACGGTATGGTGCCGATGACGTGGGACACGAACTACCTCAACCAGGAGGGCACGAAGGGTTGTATGACCATCGTCGACCGCCAGAAGCTGGAGGTCTTTGGCACGTATGCAATGGAAGGCATCAACGAAGTATATCCCCGCCCGAGCGACACTGGCATAAACCCTAAGATTGTCCCCTCCCGTCAGCAGGAGGGGACGTTCTACACCCTGCAGGGCATACGCATCAACGGTAAACCGACAGAGAGGGGCATCTATATCGCGAATGGTAAAAAAATAAGCAAATAAAAGACAAGACAAACTATGATGAAGAAACTATTGATGATGACGGCTATGGTTTGCCTAACGGCGGTAACAAGCCACGCCGCACAAGTGGTCGTAGAGACAAAGAATACGTCGCTGGTATTGGACGTAGAGAAGGGCCGGCAACCCCAGTATGTGTATTACGGACTGCGTCTGGATGCGCAGGAATTGCAGCATCTGCAGACTCCTCGCGACGGACGGATGGACGCCTATCCCGTGTATGGCATGAACTGTCCCGCTGAGGCCGCACTGGCCATGAAGCACGGTGACGGCAACATGTCGACAGCAATGGTCTGCGACAGTTGGGAACAGGCGAACGGCACGGTGAGCATCACGATGAAAGACCCCGTGTATGGCACGGTGGTGAAACTGAACTATAAAGCCTACACGGCAGAGGACATCATTGAGATGTGGTCGGAGGTGACCAACACTGAGAAGCAGCCAGTGACGCTGACGACATTTGCCTCGGCTATGGTTCCCATCCGCAGGGGCGACGTGTGGATGTCGAGCTTCTACGGTTCGTGGGCCAACGAGGCACGGCTAGTAGAGGAACCGCTGACGGCAGGACAGAAGCAGATAGTGAACAAGGATGGCACACGCAATGCGCATACAAGCCATGCGGAGGTGATGTTCTCGCTAGACGGCAAGGCACGGGAGAATGCCGGACAGGTCATCGGTGCCGCACTGTGCTATGCGGGCAACTACCGTCTGAAGGTGGTCACCGACGACACAGAGTACCACTATTTCTTTGCGGGCATCAACGAGGATAACTCCGAATATCACCTGAAAAAGGGCGAGACATTCGTGACACCGAAGCTAGCGCTGTCGTTCTCGGACAAAGGACTCTCGGGTGTGTCGCGCAATTTCCATAAGTGGGGCCGCAACTACATGCTCGCCAACGGCAACAAGGAACGCAAGATCCTGCTGAACTCGTGGGAAGGTGTCTATTTCGACATCAACCAAAAGGGCATGGACCAGATGATGCATGATATCGCGTCGATGGGTGGTGAGCTGTTTGTGATGGACGACGGATGGTTTGGCGACAAGTATCCGCGCAAGGTGGACAACTCCAGTCTGGGCGACTGGGTGGTGGACAAGAACAAACTGCCCGAGGGTATCGAAGGCCTGTTGCGCGACGCCAAGAAGAACGGTGTGAAGTTCGGCATCTGGATAGAGCCCGAGATGGCAAACACGACCAGTGAACTATACGAGGCTCACCCCGACTGGATTGTGAAGGCTCCGAAGCGCGAACCCGTGCTGGGTCGTGGCGGCACGCAGGTGGTGCTCGACCTGGCAAATCCCAAGGTGCAGGATTTCGTATTTAACGTGGTGGACGAACTCATGACGAAATATCCCGAGATAGACTATATCAAGTGGGATGCTAACATGCCGATTATGAATCATGGTTCGCAGTATCTGACCATGAACGACCAGAGCCACCTCTACATCGAATTCCATCGTGGTCTGGAGAAGGTGTGCCAGCGCGTACGTGCGAAATATCCTGAACTGACCATCCAGGCGTGTGGCTCGGGTGGCGGACGTGCCAACTGGGGCATACTACCCTACTTCGACGAGTTCTGGGTTTCGGACAACACCGACGCCCTGCAGCGCATCTACATGCAGTGGGGAACGAGCTATTTCTTCCCTGCCATCGCCATGGCTTCGCACATCTCCGCAACACCCAACCATACCGTATTCCGCACGACATCGCTGAAATACCGCATCGACGTGGCTATGAGCGGTCGTCTGGGTATGGAGATACAACCCAAGAATATGACTGACGACGAGAAGGCACTCTGCCGCAAGGCCATCAACGAATACAAGGAGATTCGTCCCATCGTGCAGTTTGGTAACATCTACCGTCTGGTGTCGCCCTACGACCGCAAGGGTTTGGCGTCGCTGATGTACGTCACCGACCAGCGGGACAAGGCCGTGTTCTACTGGTGGAAGACTGAGTCGTTCCAGAACGAACACCTGCCACGTGTACGGATGGCCGGTCTCGACGCTAATAAATATTATAAGGTACGCGAGCTGAACCGTATCGACCTGAAGCCGATGGATTGTGAGGGTAAGAGTTACAGCGGTGCCTACCTGATGAATCACGGACTGGAGATACCGTATCGCAACGAAACGGAATGGGCGAAGAAAAACGACTGGTCAAGCAGGGTACTGCTTCTCGAGACCTTCTAGCTTACATCCGCGAAGGTCGCGAGATGACGCAGGGTGAGAAACTCAGGCTGATCATCAGCCTGAGTATTCCTTCTATTCTCGCACAGATCTCCGCGACAGTCATGTTCTTCATCGACGCCTCGATGGTAGGTCACTTGGGCGCTAAGGCCTCAGCAGCCATCGGACTCGTCGAAACCACAGGATGGCTCTTGGGCGGACTGGCGTCGGCAGCCAATATGGGGTTCTCGGTACAAGTAGCACACGCCATCGGAGCCAACGACATCAAGCGCGCCCAGCGTGTATTGCGCCAGTCACTGGTGTGTTGTGCCATTTACGCCATTGTCATGATGCTCATCGCCGAAGCCATCAGCATTCCCCTGCCCTACTGGTTGGGCGGTTCGGAGGAGATAGCCCACGACGCAACACTCTATTTCGCTATCTTCTGTGCGGCAGGCATTTTCTTCCAGATGGAAGGTCTGGCAGGCTCTATGCTAAAGTGTTCGGGCAACATGAAGATTCCGTCGATGCTCAACATCCTGATGTGTGTGATGGACGTCGTATTCAACTATGCGTTCATCTATCTGTTAGGCATGGGCGTGGCGGGTGCAGCCATCGGCACGGGAGTAGCCATGTTTATCACGGCCTTGCTGATGATGTACTTCCTGCTGTACCGTTCGGACATGTTGGGCATTCTAAGGAAAAGCGAGCGGGAAGAGGTAAAAGGCAAGAGGTTGCCACTGTCATGGGACAAGTTCAAGCCGCAGGCCGACGTCGTAGGCAACGCATTCAAAATTGGTGCGCCTATGGGACTGCAACACATGCTCATGGGGTCGGCACAGGTTGTCAGCACACTGATTGTAGCACCACTGGGCACTATCGCCATCGCCGCCCACTCGCTGGCCATTACCGTCGAGAGCCTCTGCTACATGCCGGGCTTTGGCATCGCCGAGGCCGCTACAACGCTGGTAGGTCAGAGCTTTGGCGCGGGCAAGAAACTGCTCACGCGACAGTTTGCCCACATGTCGGTGGCACTGGGTATGGGTGTGATGACGCTGATGGGATTGTTTATGTATGTGTTTGCAGCAGAACTGATGGCCATCATGACACCCGTCGACGAAATCATTGCCTTAGGTACACAATGTCTACGCATTGAGGCCTTCGCGGAACCATTGTTTGCTGCGTCCATCGTCTGTAACGGTGTGTTCGTCGGTGCTGGCGACACGCTGAAACCCGCTATCATGAGCCTTGGCTCCATGTGGGGCGTGCGACTGACGCTCGCCGCCCTGCTGGCAGTGACCTATGGTCTGCCAGGTGTGTGGACAGCGATGGCTATCGAACTGACCTTCCGTGGCATGATATTCCTCGTCCGACTGTTCCACGGAGGATGGATGCGGAAAATGATATAAAAAAAAGGATTCATCGCTGAATCCTTCTTTCTCCTAACAATCTTTCTACTTAAGGACTTTAGTTGTTATAGTCTTTCCGTTTGCCATTCGCTCCACGCGGATGTTTACGCCTTTTTGCGGCTCTTCCAACCTGCGTCCGTCCAGCGAGTAGTATTCTGTGGCGACAATGGCCGTTGTGCAGACGGTATCTATTCCCGTCACAGGTTTGTTATAGGCGGGATAGTATTCTTCAAAGTTGCTCTCGCCATCTGCATTACCTGCCTTCATGATGTCCTCAACCAGCGAATTAGCAAAGACCTCCAGATTAGTGTACCAACCTTTTTCGTCAATCGTCTTCTTCATGCCGTCGGCCTTGTTCTCAGGATCCAGACCGTTGGCAATCTCCCAAGCGTCAGGGATGCCGTCGCCATCGGTGTCGTAATCAGATGGATGCTGACCCGTAGGGAACGTATCCTCAGTATAACCATTGACATCAGATACCAAGTCGATGCGTCCCTTCTTCTTCGTTACGCTGCCTGTATAGGTGGCCGTGCCGGTGCGGGCTTCCTCGAAATAACGTGCATCCACATCATCGGCATACAACGATGCACCACTGAGTGCCGTTACCTTGTCGAAAGCCATGGCAGCAACGTGGGTAGTAATTTCTCCAATGGGTGCGGGCTCGTCCAAACGGATACGCACACAGTCTGTACCAGCAGAATTCTTCTTGTACGTCACGTTTTCACCATTGTAATGGTTGGGGTCCGGACTCCAACGCTCACCGTCAATAAGATAAGTACCGTCGTCGTATTTGATGTTAGACCAACCATTGAAATTGGCGGTGCTGTTCATCTGATTGCCATCAATGAAGTAGCGACTGGTCATCGTCCACAGGTTCGGATGACCGCTGGCATTACCACTGGCCCCGACCGTCACCTGAGTCACGCGATTGGTAGAAGCAGCGGGACCGGTCTTATAATAGTTGTTCACGATGTTGATTTGTCCACCGCCAGGACCTCCATAGCAGCCATCACCACAATTATAAATAACACAATTGCGGAAATCGACGTTCTCAGCCTGTACTGTATTCTCCCATTTGTATTCGTTGTACAATTTGTTGCTGGTGTAACCCGTCCATTCGTAGCGTGCACCGTTGAAACGCGGCGAACGGTTGGCCACATGGGCAATAAGATTATGGTGGAAGGATGCCAGTTTGCCGCCCCAGATACCGCCATAGCCATGTTCACCCTTACCATGACCCGCGTTTACAAGGCTTTCAGCAATGGTACACCACTGCATGGTGAAATTATTGTTGTCGTAGAACGAAGCCACTTCGTCGATGCTCCATGAGAAAGAGCAGTGATCGAGGATGATACCCGTCTTGTTACGCTGCCAAATGGCGTCCGCACCGTCATCAATACTCTTTTCCTGACCACGACGACTACGGATGAATCGGATGATATTATTCGCACCTGGCTGAATAGTAAAGTAACGCAGGGTGATGCCTGGATAGGGAGCTGTCTGTCCGAGAATAGTTACATTGTCCTTAATACTGATGTTCGATGTCAAGGGGATGACGCCAGCCACGTCGAACACCACGATGCGGTTAGCCTTGCTCACAGCATCGCGAAACGACCCCGTGCCAGTGTTCTTCAAGTTTGTTACGTGGTAAACTGTTCCCTCACGTCCACCAGTAACATAGCGGCCGTGTCCCTCTGCACCAGGGAATGCCGGGGCACCCGTCTGGGCCCCCGACATCACTGTTGTCAACGCTGCAACCAACGTTAGAAAACACTTTTTTAGTAGAATCATTAGTAGTTGTTTTGAATTCGTTGGCAAAGTTACGCATTATTCCCGGAAAACGGAGCGGGAATTGATAAAAATCAAGCGAAAACGTTTACGTCTAGCTCTTTACTTCTTTTTAACGTCAAGTGAGTAATCGGAATCCGTGTCGTAGCCGAGCATTTCCATTTCGAGGGAAGCCCAGATGAATGGTCCCACGCCCTTCGCGTCGTTGTAGCGGATAGGTTCAGAGAGGTAGTACGCGTAGCTGCCGTCACGACGACGGTTCTCTTTGACACTGCCCTTCGAATTGATTTTCTTCATAGCGGCAATGACCTCAGGCGTCTCAGCTGGGCCGAGACCAGCAACACTACAACACTCGGTGAGCGAAATGGTTTTATCAGGATGTACCTTAATAAACTTATTGATAATACCCTTATAAGCCTTGATACCGGCGTCGCGATATTTCTCACCGACATAGCCCTTGCGGTAGGCTTTCAACAACGCGTACGTGAACATGGCGGAGCACGTGCTTTCGAGATAATTCCCTTCGCGACTGGGGCTGTCCATTACTTGATACCACACACCGCTGTCCTTGTCCTGCCATTTCAGGATGGCGTCGAAGTCGCTCTTGAGCAGGTCGATGACCTCCGAACGGCGGGCGTAGTCCTCGGGCAGGGCGTCAAGCACTTCGATGAGTGCCATCGTATACCAACCCTGCGCACGGCCCCAGCAGTGTTGCGACAAACCTGTCTCCTTGTCTGCCCAGAAGGTCTTGCGCGTCTCATCGTAGGCATGTCGGTTCAAACCCGTCTTGGGGTCGAGGGTACGCTGATAGGTGATTTTCAGCTGGTTCACTGCATCATCATAGATACTGGTGACAGGGTTGCCCTTGGTACGTTTGCCCTTGGGTGCTTTTTCAGTAATCGGAGCCGTGAGACAACGGAACGGCAGCCCCATGAAGATGCCGTCGAGCCATACCTGATAGGCGTAGACAGCCTTGTGCCAGAACACGCGGTCGGCAACAGTACGCGGCTGATCCTGCAATTGTTTCATCATCAACTGCATGGCCTTCAGGTTCTTTGCCTCGGGCCAATTTTGATACATGCGTGTGACGAAATGGCCTGTGCGGATGTTGTCGAGATTGTAGTCGAGGATATTGAATCCGCGGATGTTGCCATCAGCGTAAATCATCGTGTCAGTATACTCCTGACAATACTTGCGGATAGCCTCACCACCATAGCACAAATAGGTGTCGAGCATGCCTTCAAGTTCAATGCCCATGACATAGCTCCACTTAGGAGTCGTCGAGAAATCAAGCAGATAGCTCTTCGGCACGCGCTGCATCTCGCTGTAGGTGAGCCACTCGCTATAGTGTTTATACGGTTTCTCCTGCAGCACCAACGAACCATTAATCATAAGGTTGTCGTAGGTAACGTCCTGCGCAAGACCAATTTGATGGATGGGCTTGCTATAGACGCCGTCGAACTGGCAGTTCTTGACAGTAATGTTGTTGACGGTATAGGCCAGCTTAGGGTCGTCGTAACCTACTATCATCACGCCATACTTCGACTTCTTGCAGGTAACGTTCTCCATCGTCACATTACGGACGGTAGGATAGAAACCACGACAGCACACCTCGCGGGGCTCATAGTCGGTATTGATCTTGAGCACGGCCTCACCACACTGACCGACAGTGATGTTGCGCATGTTGATGTTCTCGATGACACCTCCACGGCAGGAGTTTGTCTTGATACGCAACACGCGGTCCAGCGACGGAGAGTCCATCTCGCAGTCATGGGCATAGACATTCTGACAACCACCGGAAATCTCAGAGCCGATGACCACACCACCGTGACCATTGTTGAACTTCGAATTGCGGATAATGATATTTTTCGACGCACGGCCGGCAAACGCACCCTGACCACCCTCACGACCATCGTTATTGCGGCCGCTCTTGATGGCGATGCAGTCGTCACCGGTGTTGAAATAGCAATTCTCGATGAGCACGCGGTCGCACGACTCCGGATCGCAGCCATCGCCGTTGGGCCCATTATTATTAATATGTACGCCACGCACGGTGATGTCCGTCGACAGCAGGGGATGAATTACCCAGAACGGCGAGCGCAACAGTGTGACATCCTCGATGAGGATACCCTCACACTGATTGAGGTTAATCATCTGCGGACGCAATCCGTCGGTGGGGCCGAAGCGACGCTCATCCATAGGCACACCGTCCTCGGCATACTTCAACAGTCGTGCCCGTGCTCCCATATTCTGAGCGATGCCACCCTCTTTCATACCAAACTTCTTGCTGCCACACCATGGCCACCACGTGTCGTTCGAACCACCACCGTCGATGGTGCCCTTACCTGTAATGGCGATGTCACGCGCCTGATAGGCATAAATGAGCGGCGAGAGGTTCCAGCAATCAAGACCTTCCCAGCGCGTAGGCACTATGGGGTAAAGCTCGGGCTCGAAGGCGAACTCCAATACAGCACCCTCCTCAACAACGAGGTTGACACCACTCTTCAGCTGAATGGCAGCCGTAAGAAACCGCTGACCGGCAGGCACGATAACACGTCCGCCACCTTTCTGCGAGCATTTGTCAATGGCCTTCTGTATCGCCTTTTGGTTCTTTGCGGCAGTATTGTCGGTCTTTGCGCCAAACTTGGTTATCACATACGCCTTGTCGGCAAACTGCGGCAGACGGATGCTCTGCTCAATCTGTTTGTACTCCTGGTCGTTCCAGCCCTTAGCCTGTACAGCAACAGCCACAACGGTGAGAAGCATCACGATTTGTAGAAATCTCTTCATATTTTTTATTTGTTCTAGTAGTTCTGCTTGCAAAGGTACGAAAAAACGGACAAAGTACCAAATTTAATGAGGTATTTCCTAGCGCAATCGTTTTAGTTATTGCATGGAATGGTGAAGGAAATGTGCAAAATAAAAGAAAAAAGGAGGGCGATGCCCTCCCCTTTCAAATATCATCAGTTTAAATCTCCCAACCAATGGCTGAAGCGCCCAATACAGCAGCCGACGCACCGTCGAGACCACTGACCAGGAACTGAGCCTTGTCCTTGAATATCTTCATGACGTGTTCATTGTAGCTACGCTTGATAGGCTCCATAATCAGATCGCCAGCCTTTACCATACCACCGAAGAAGATGTAGGCCTCAGGACTGGAGAATGCCGTGAAGTCGGCACAAGCCTCGCCCAGCATCTTGCCGGTAAATTCGTAAATCTCCTTGGCTAACTCATCGCCCTTGCTCGCAGCAATAGACACGTCGAGCGAAGTGATTTCCTCCGGATTCATCTCGCGAAGCAGCGAAGGACGGTCTGTCTTTGCCAGCAGTTCACGAGCTGTACGGGCCACACCCGTTGCCGAGCAGTAAGCCTCCAGACAACCGGTACGACCACAACCGCAACTGCGACCCTCTGCACCACGAACCATCGTTACGTGACCTAGTTCACCAGCAAAGCCGTCGTGACCATAGAGCAGCTGACCATTCACCACAATACCAGAACCGACACCCGTTCCCAGCGTGATGACGATGAAATTCTTCATGCCACGGGCAACGCCATAGACCATTTCACCCAGTGCAGCAGCATTGGCATCATTGGTCAGCGCCACGGGAATGCCGTCCAGTTGGTCGCTGAATAGTTTTGCCAAAGGGACAATACCGTCGTGTGCCCAAGGCAGATTGGGAGCGAATTCGATGGTGCCGTTGTAGTAATTGCCATTGGGCGCACCGATACCCATAGCCTTGATTTTTTCAATACCGCCTACCTGTTCAATGATAGGCTGCAATGCTTCAACAGAAGCTTTGACATAGTCTTCAACTTTGGTATAACCACCAGTTTTGATAGCGGTAGTAGCTTTGATTTCACCACGAGCATCAACGATGCCGAATACTGAGTTCGTACCTCCTAAGTCTAAACCGATGACATAGGGCTTAATTCCTTGTTGTTCCATTGTTTTTATGTTTTTAAGTTACGTCTATTTTATGAATCTGCCTACAAAGGTACAAAAATATTCCGAAACTGCAAGGATTTAGCAAAATATTTCGTACCTTTGCAGTCGATATGGCATTTCCGATACATATAAATATCGTAGATTTGGTATTCAAGGGCATGCTAATAGGCATGATTGCATCAGCACCCATGGGACCGGTAGGCATCCTTTGCGTACAGCGCACATTGAACAAAGGACGCTGGTATGGGCTTGCCACAGGCATTGGCGCTTCCATCAGTGACATCATCTATGCCGGCATCACGGGCTTCGGTATGGCATTTGTCATGGATTTCATCAACAATGACCAGAACAAGTTCTATCTGCAAATTATCGGTAGTGTGCTGTTGTTGGGCTTCGGTATCTATACGTGGCGCATGGACCCGACAAAGAACATGCACCAGTCCGGACAACAGAAAGGGTCACTGTGGTACAACATCTGGACGGCCTTCTTAGTCACATTCTCCAACCCACTGATTATCTTCCTTTTCATGGCACTGTTTGCACAGTTTGCCTTTGTCATTCCCGACCATCCGTTCGAGATGATGGTGGGCTTTGCAAGCATCATTGGAGGAGCGCTGCTATGGTGGTACGGTCTGTCGTGGCTGGTGGACAAAGTACGCACCATCTTCGACGACCATGGCATCCGCATCATCAATCAGGTCATTGGAGCTGTCGTGACGTTATTCTCTGTTATTTCACTGTTCGGTACAGTGACCAACCTTTTCAGATTCTTTTAACATAACAACGTTATAACATCATAACGACCAAGGAAAATGTTTATCTCACAGGATTTACGAAAAAACAATATTGCTGAATATCTGCTGTATATGTGGCAGGTAGAGAATATCATCAGGGCTTTCGACTGTTCGCTGACGCGTATACGTAAGGAGTATATTGCGCGGTTCGACTATACTGACGAACAAAAAGAAGAGCTGACCGACTGGTATGGCCATCTTATTCGTATGATGAATCAGGAGGGCTGTCGCGAACAGGGACACCTGCAAATCAACAAAGTGACGATGCAAACACTTGTCGAACTGCATACCCAACTGTTGGCATCAACGAAGTTTCCGTTTTACAATGCAGAATATTACCGTGTGCTACCCTATATCGTAGAACTTCGCAACCGTGGTGCCAATAAGGACGAGAATGAAATCGAGACGTGCTTCAATTCGCTCTATGGCGTCATGATGTTACGCCTGCAGAAGAAGGAAATCAGCACCAATACGGAGCATGCCATCAAGGAGATTACCACCTTTCTGGGGATGCTCTCAGACTATTACAAGAAGGATAAAGAAGAAGGTTTGAAATTCGAATAATGAATATATTGATTACTGGCTGTAACGGCCAATTAGGTAACGAGATGCAACTGCTGGAGAAGGCGAATCCCCAGCACACCTATTTTAATACGGATGTCGCTGAGTTGGATATCACCAATCAGGCTGCTATTGAGACCTTTGTAGCGGAGAACGCCATTGACGGCATCGTCAATTGTGCCGCTTATACGGCTGTCGATAAGGCAGAGGACAACGAGGAACTTTGTCAGCGATTGAATGCCGAGGCACCTGCCTATCTGGCTCATGCTATGGGTAAGCGTGGAGGGTGGATGATTCAGATTTCTACTGACTACGTGTTTGATGGTACCAATCACACACCCTATACGGAGGATGAGGACACCTGTCCCAACAGCGTCTATGGCAAGACGAAACTGGTGGGTGAATTGAATGTTCAGAGACTGTGTGAGCGTTCGATGATTATCCGTACGGCATGGATGTATTCGACTTTTGGCAACAACTTCGTAAAGACGATGATTCGTCTGGGCAAGGAGAAACCGGAACTGGGTGTCATCTTCGACCAGATAGGCACACCGACATACGCCCGCGATTTGGCCCGCGTCATCATGACAGCCATCAACAAAGGTATCGTTCCGGGCATCTACCATTTCTCCAACGAGGGTGTCATCTCATGGTACGACTTCACCAAGGCGATTCACCGCATAGCCGGAATTACGTCGTGTCATGTGCGCCCCCTGCATACAGCCGAATATCCGACGCCTGCCACCCGTCCGCATTATTCCGTACTCGACAAGACGAAAATCAAGCAGACCTACGGCATCGAGGTGCCTTATTGGGAGGAGTCATTGAAAGAATGTATTGAAAAGTTATGAATCAAGAAATAGAAAGAAGAAGAACATTTGCGATTATCTCGCACCCAGACGCTGGTAAGACCACGCTGACAGAGAAGTTTCTGCTGTTCGGTGGTCAGATACAGGTGGCTGGTGCAGTGAAGAACAACAAGATTAAGAAGACCGCTACTTCCGACTGGATGGACATCGAGAAGCAGCGTGGTATCTCCGTGTCGACGTCCGTGATGGAGTTCGACTATACGCCTCCCGTGGACGGCAGTTCTCCCGCTGTCGAATACAAGGTCAACATCCTCGATACCCCAGGTCACCAGGACTTTGCCGAGGATACGTACCGCACATTGACGGCCGTCGACTCAGCCATTATCGTGGTGGATGGTGCCAAGGGCGTGGAGACGCAGACGCGTAAGTTGATGAATGTGTGTCGTATGCGCAACACCCCCGTTATCATCTTTATTAATAAGATGGACCGTGAGGGTCGTGACCCCTTCGACTTGCTTGACGAGTTGGAACAGGAACTAGAAATCAAGGTGCGCCCACTGTCGTGGCCTATCAATCAGGGTGCGAAGTTCAAAGGCGTGTACAATATCTACGAAAACAAGCTCGACCTGTTTACGCCCGACAAGCAGCGCGTAACTGAAAAGGTCAGTGTGGAGGTCGGTTCCCCCGACCTCGATAAACGCGTCGGGGAAACCGACGCCGCCAAGCTCCGCGAAGACCTGGAACTAGTAGACGGTGTCTACCCCGAATTCGACGTCGAGACGTATCGCTCTGCTGAGGTGGCTCCCGTGTTCTTCGGTTCGGCACTGAACAACTTTGGTGTGCAGGAACTCTTAAATTGTTTCGTGGAGATAGCCCCCAGTCCCAAGCCCACGAAGGCAGAGGAGCGCATGGTACAGCCCGAAGAGCAGAAATTTACAGGTTTCATCTTTAAGATTACCGCTAATATCGATCCCAACCACCGCTCGTGCATTGCCTTCTGTAAAGTGTGCTCTGGAAAATTCCAGCGCAACCAACCCTACCTGCATGTGCGTCAGGGAAAGACTTTGCGATTCTCGTCGCCCACACAGTTTATGGCCCAGCGCAAGAGTACCATCGACGAGGCGTGGCCCGGTGACATCGTGGGCTTGCCCGATACAGGGGGTATGTTCAAGATTGGTGATACCATCACCGAGGGTGAGCAACTCCATTTCCGCGGTCTGCCTTCCTTCTCGCCTGAACTCTTCAAGTACATCGAGAATGACGACCCCATGAAGTCTAAGCAGTTACAAAAAGGTATCGACCAGTTGATGGACGAGGGTGTCGCTCAGTTGTTCGTCAACCAATTCAACAACCGCAAAATCATCGGTACCGTAGGTCAGCTGCAGTTCGAGGTCATCCAGTACCGTCTAGAGAACGAGTACAACGCCAAATGTCGCTGGGAACCCGTACACCTGTATAAGGCATGCTGGATTGAGAGCGACGACGAGAAAGAACTGGAGAACTTCAAAAAACGCAAGTACCAGTACATGGCGAAAGACAAGGAAGGTCGCGATGTATTCCTTGCTGATTCGAGCTACGTGCTCTCTATGGCGCAACAGGACTTTGAACACATCAAATTCCACTTTACATCAGAGTTTTAGAACACGAATTTAACGAATCTCACGAATTTTATATGACGAGAGAAGAAGATATCAAGAAAGCCGTAGAGGTATTACGTAAGGGCGGAGTCATCCTCTACCCTACCGATACCGTATGGGGCATTGGCTGTGATGCCACGAATGCGGAGGCCGTGAAGCGCGTCTACGCCATCAAACAGCGCGACGACTCAAAAGCACTCATCTGCCTCGTGGATAGCGACGCCCGCATGCAGCGCTACTTCCGTAACATACCCGATGTCGCCTGGCAGCTTATCGACAGCCTAAAGAGTGTGTCCGACGATTCTGTCGTCGGAACGAAGCCCACCACCATCATCCTCGATGGCGCCATCAACCTCGCTCCGAACCTCATTGCCGAGGACGGCAGTCTCGGCATTCGCATCACGCAGGAGCCCTTCTCCAAGGAGCTGTGCTATCGTTTCCAGAAGGCGTTGGTCTCTACCTCTGCCAATATCAGTGGCGAACCTGCCGCACAGAACTACTGCGACATCGACCCGCGCATCATCGAACAGGTGGACTACGTCTGCTGGAGTCGTCGTCAGGAACATAAACCCCATACGCCAAGCAGCATCATCCGTCTGCGTGAAAACGGCGAAGTGACTATTATCAGACAATAAAGAACGATGGAGCGACAGAGCGAACAAGTGATAGGTCCCAAGTGGTTACAACGACTGCATGAGTGGCGCGTACAGAATGTCAGCGATAAGATGTTCCTGCTCGTATTGGCATTCCTCGTAGGATTGTTATCTGCTGTGGCTGCATACGTCCTGCACGGACTCATCAACATCATCGTCGCCCTGCTGACAGGTAAATTTGCCACCGATTCATACAACTGGCTCTATCTGGTTTATCCTGTAGTGGGTATCTGGCTGACGTCGCTCTTCGTACGCTATATCGTGAAAGATAACATCTCGCACGGTATCACACGCATCCTCTATGCCATCTCGTCAAACCGTTCCCGCATAAAGGCACACAACACATGGTCGTCGGTCATTGCCTCCGCCATCACCATCGGTTTCGGTGGTTCTGTGGGAGCCGAGGCACCGATCGTACTGACGGGTTCAGCCATCGGTTCAAACCTCGGAAAACTGTTCCGCATGGACAATAAAACGCTGATGACGCTCGTGGGCTGTGGTGCTGCCGGTGCTATTGCGGGAATCTTCAAAGCACCTATTGCAGGACTGGTCTTTACCCTCGAAGTACTGATGATCGATCTGACAATGGCCTCGCTGTTACCTATCCTCGTGTCATGTGTGACGGCCACCTGTTTCACCTATATCTTCAGCGGTAATGCCGTCATGTTCTCCTTCCAGCTCGATAGCGACTGGACGGTGGAACGCATACCGGCGTCCATCCTGTTAGGCGTGACCTGTGGACTGGTATCACTCTATTTCATCCGCACGATGAATGCCTGTGAGGATATGTTTGCACGTTTCAAAGACAAGCCATACGTCCGCTTGGCTATCGGTGGTGCTATCCTCAGCACACTCATCTTCGTATTCCCGTCACTTTATGGTGAAGGCTACCACTCTATCAACCTGCTGTTGAACGGTAAGACAGAAGCAGACTGGAACCAGATCTTGGAAGGTTCACTGTTCTATGGACATTCAGAATACATTATTATATATATAGGATTAGTACTGCTCACCAAAGTCTTTGCCACTTCTGCAACAAATGGTGGTGGTGGCTGTGGCGGTACATTCGCACCCTCGCTATTCATTGGATGCTTCACGGGATTCCTTTTTTCACGACTATGGAACATCCATCAGATAGGTGTCTATGTGCCAGAAAAGAATTTCTCGCTCTTGGGCATGGCGGGGGTGATGTCGGGAGTCATGCACGCACCACTGACAGGCATCTTCCTCATTGCCGAGATCACCAGCGGCTATAACCTCTTCATGCCACTGATGATTGTCGCCGTTTCCAGCTACCTCACTATCAGCATCTTCGAACCTCATGGCATCTATGGTCTGCGCTTGGCAAAACAGGGAAAACTGGTGACCCACCATACCGACCATGCCGTATTGACGCTGATGAGTCTCGATTCTGTCATTGAGCGCGACTTCCAAGCCGTTGACCCAGATATGGAGTTAGGACAGATGGTACATAAAATCAGCCGTTCACACAACAGCGTCTTGCCCGTGACCGATGCTGCAGGAACACTACTCGGAGAAATCAATATCATCAAAATACGCCACGTCGTCTTCCGCACCGAACTGTACAACCATTTCCGTGCATCACAACTGATGTCTGAACCTGACGCCACATTGAGCGACTCTACACCCATGACACAGGTGATGAAGACTTTCGAGCGTACACAAGCAGACTGGCTCCCCGTCATCGACGAAAGCAACCATCTGAAGGGTTATATCTCACGTAAACGCATGTATGACATGTACCGCAAGATGGTTCACGACTTCAGTCAGGATTAAACATCCACGACTCTATCAAGGATTATAGCATACGAAAGAAGCCCTAGGTCATTGCTGACTCAGGGCTTCGCTTCAGAAAAAGTGGCGGCCTCCACTATCATTATGTGTAACACTTTTTACCACAATTAATAAAGATTAACTCACCACAAAAACAATTAAATAAAAATTCTTCCTACATTTGCAAAAATTTGAATCCTTATGAAACAATTACTAGTAACCGCATTAACGACATTATTTTTGCTACTGTCAGGTAGCGAGGCAGTATGGGCAGACGATTTCACCGTGGAGCGAGCCGTCAACCTGAGCAAGTTGGATTCATGGGCCGACATAAGTAAGTTCCAATGGGAGGAAATCCATTACGGCATACAGGACAACGGCGCCGAGATGGATGCCCTCAAGGCGGTCTTCCGCGACCCTGCTCCGAAGGACACGGTGGGTTTCTACAAGCAGATCTACGACGCGCGCGACAACCAGTACATCGTCTTGCGTCTGGACAAGGCTCAGAACAACCGGCCTTTCCACGTCCGCGTGACCTGCATCAAGAGCACCACAGACCCCTCGCTGAACAACACGAAGGTGTTTTCCGCCAATAACTACGCCTACATCATGCCACCCATCACCGAGAACCAGATTGAGGTGAAGATATGGCCGCAGGGCCAGGGTGAGGAGACGGCGAAGACTTACACCTTCAACAGTCACAGCTACGGTTCGGCCTCCGTGCGTACGGTGATGCTCGACAAGAGCCGCATCGTCGATGGCGACTATACCCTGCAGCTGATTCGCTACAACAGTGACACGCAGGTGAGCGACACGACATACATTAAGAACATGGTGGTGGACAAGCTCTACACCTTCTACGACTACGACGGCGGCGACCTGGTGGAAGCCTACCTGATGACCAACGGCTTCAAGCGCATCAAGCTCGACCACGAATGGTGGGCCAGGGACGCTGTGACCCATGTGAGTGACAACACTGTGTCAGTGTCAACGGGTGCGAGTATGCCTTATAACAAGCACAAGCATCTGGAAGCGCCGAACCCTACCTATTTGGATTCGCGACTCTTCTCATATCACGACACACTGTGGGTGCATCTCTTCTGTGATAACGAGCCTTATTACGATACGGAAGACCTGACAATGCACGCCGTGCGCTCCGACACAATCAACA
>Ga0310695_10001175_pt1 | contig 63312 bp, 40 predicted proteins | sample RumenRJG_04DNA_FD_203882 | JGI IMG/M metagenome (GOLD analysis project Ga0310695, IMG submission 203882) | Bovine rumen microbial communities from Lethbridge, Alberta, Canada - RJG_04 (v2) (version 2) | ecosystem: Host-associated > Mammals > Digestive system > Stomach > Rumen | place: Canada... | reverse complement strand
CTTTATGAGAACGCCATTGTCAATGGACAGAAAGAGCGTTTGAACTGGGCAACAGGTGTTTCAGAAGGTGACCGTTATGAGCTGTGGGTTGGTGGCTATCATGAGGGATATCAGGTAGCAAATGAACAAGGAACGATAGTGGAGCAAGATACAGAGCGTTTCCCAAGTGGATATGGAACAATAAAATATTATCTAGGAACTGAATATTATGGTAAATTTACACAGTGGGTTTATCTCAGCTATGATGAAATGCTGTTGATGTATGCAGAGGCTCTGGCTCAGTGTGGTCAGTTAGACGAGGCCATCAAGTATGTTGACCAGGTTCGTGCCCGTGTTGGCCTGAGTGGTCTGAAGGTGGGTATCAGCAAGATGAAGAGCACCTATAAGGACGCAAGTGGCGTCACACAAACTAAGACCAAGCCTAACATGGCTAATAAGGACGAAGTCATTGAGCAGATTCTTCGCGAGCGTGCTTGTGAGCTGGGAATGAGTAACAACCGCTATTATGATATGATTCGCTATAAGCGTGGTGACTGGATGACCAAGCAGCTTCATGGTCTTGTGACTTATCGTTTGCTGAAGGTTGGTACTAACTGGAATCGCCATATCCGTGCTTACATAGGTGATGATAAGGACGCTGGTGTAGCTGAGCCCACTCGTTTTGAGTTCAGTACTTTCCCCCTCGGCAACCGTTCACGTGTACTCTGGGAGTATGATGCTAACGATCTGAATGTACATAAGTGGTTCTTGTTCCCCCTGCCAATTTCAGAGATTAACAAGAATTACGGTCTTGTTCAGAACCCTGGATGGTAAAATAAAATTAGTAATGAGCAATTAGAAATTAGAAATTATGATTACTAAAGTAAAACATATATTCGTGCTACCACTGCTTGCAGGCCTCAGCCTGCCAGCAGCAGCACAGCAAGACAGCACAGGCATCAGTTTTGTGGACCAGGTCATTGAGGTTGGAGCCAATAAGGACTTTACCCGTGCCCAATCTACCGCTGCTGTCTCTGTCATCACTAATAAAAGCGTTGATAAACGCTCGGCTAAGAATATTGGTAATTCGATTCTTGGTCAGGGTAATGGTCTGATATCCTTACAGGGTACTGGAACCTATTTTGAGCAGAATCCTACATTCTATGTTCGTGGTCTGCAACGTCAGAATAGTGACATAACTGCTATTGATGCGAATAAGCCTCTTATTCTTGTAGATGGTATAGAGCGTGATATCAGTATTATCAGCCCTGAGGAGGTTGACCATGTGTCTATTCTGAAAGATGCTGCCGCCGTAGCACTCTATGGCTACAAAGGTGCCAACGGTGCCATCCTGATTACCACCAAGCGGGGTCAGTATAATTCGCGTAACATCCGTGTCAGCTATGATCACCTGTTCAACTTCCAGTCTAAGCGACCAAAATTTGTTGATGGTGCCACCTTTGCAAGTGCCATGAACGAGGCTTTGGTCAACGAAGGTGGTGCTCCCCGTTATACTCCAGAAGAGATTGCCGCCTTCCAGAGTGGGCAGTATCCCTACCAGTATCCTAATGTGAACTGGGTGGATGAGACTTATCGTAAGAATGCTGTCACCAATAAGGTGGGTGTTGAGTTTAGTGGAGGTGGCGAGAAGTTCCGCTACTTCACGATGTTAAATCTGCTTTCTGACAAGGGTTTCATCAAGAACTTTGATGAGAACGATGGCTATTCTACGCAAGATAAGTATGTGCGTGCAAACTTACGTGCCAACTTGGATATTGACCTGACTCCGACAACGTTGCTGAAGGTGAATATGGTGGGTGTCTTGAGTGAGATGTCGCGTCCTGGCGGTCCAACCTCAGTGGGTAGTACTTCCACTACGGCAAAGGCCGACCTGTGGGATATGATTTATAGTATTCCTTCTCTGGCCTTCCCTATTAAAAACGAGAACAACGAGTGGGGCGGTTCGTCAACCTACAGCGGTATCAACAACCCTGTTGCTCAGTCGTCGGGAGCTGCCTATTATAAGTTGCACGAGCGTGCCTTATTTGCTGACATGACCTTGAATCAGGATTTGAAATACTGGTTAGAGGGATTGAGTTTTACTACTCGTGTCGGCTATGACACCTATTCTACACTTTACGAGGATCACAGCATGACTTATGTCTATGGTAACTATCCTGCTACAGGAGTAGGCACAAAGGGTGACTATTGGTCAGCAGGTACTCCTGGAACCATGAGCAAGGGAGCTGCTACTCAGGATTGGACTCGTCGTCTTAACTTCTCGTTTGCCTTCAATTTTGACCGTACTTTTGCTGACAAACATTATGTCTACAGTCAGTTAAAATGGGATTATGAGTATTTTAACAAAACTGGTAGCACTGGTCAGACCATTTATCGCCAGAATCTCTCATGGCTGGGTCACTATGGTTATGACAACCGTTATATTGGTGAGATTGCCCTGGTTTACTCTGGTAGCAACCGCTTAGCTCCAGGTACCAAGTGGAAACTTTCTCCCACAGTCTCTGCTGCATGGGTTGCTTCTAATGAGTCGTTTATGAAAGACATCAGCTGGATTAGTTTCTTGAAGCTTCGCGCCAGCTTTGGTATGATTAACGCTGACTTCCTCCCTGGCGACAATGTATGGTCGTACTATACACAGTCGTATAACGGCTATGCCAGCTGGAACTATCCTTTTGGCAGTGGTTATGAGTCAGCCAAGAACAATGCTTTCGGTGCTATGACGCTGGGTCAGATGGCTGCTGTTGATCCCACTAATGAGAAAGCCTATAAGTACAACTTCGGTATTGATGCTACAATTTTTGGAGGTTTAAATGTTGAGTTCGACCTCTACAAAGAGCATCGTGTAGACATGTGGGTTCCTGGCTCAGGTGTGTACACCGCAGTCATTGGTTTCGACGCACCGTATGCAAATGCAGGTGTGGTAGATAGTCATGGACTGGAGCTTTCTTTGGATTACACTAAGAAGTTTGGCGAGGTGACCTTCAATGTCGGTGGAATGTTCAACTTGAACAAGAACAAGGTGAAAGATATGGGTGAGGAGCCGCGTGCCTTCGAGAATCTCGTTCAGACCGGCAATCCTCTGAACTCCTCATACGGTCTTGTGGCTCTTGGCTTGTTCAAGGACCAGGCTGATATTGACAATAGCCCCAAGCAGAACTTCTCTACTGTCCGTCCTGGCGATATCAAGTATCAGGATATTAATGGCGATGGAGTCATTGATGCCAATGATGTGACCAAGATTGGATATAGTGCCTATGCTCCTGAGTTGTTTTACAACTTCCATGTAGGTGCGGAATATAAAGGTGCCGGTATTGATATGCTGTTCCAGGGTGCAGGTCGCTATTCTGCCAACTTGAATACAAAAGCCATGTACTGGCCTCTGTTGAATACCACCTCTCTTTCACAGCAGTATTATGACGGCCGCTGGTCACCAGCTAATCCCAATCCTAATGCTGAGTTCCCACGTCTGAGCACGGCCAGCAATGCCAACAACTATCAGGCAAGTACTTATTGGCTCCGCAACCGCTCGTTCCTAAAGTTGCGCAATATCGAGCTGTACTATAATTTCCCGGCAGCTCTCCTGCAGAAGACCGGCTTTGTCAACAAGGCCAAAGTTTATGTGCGTGGTATAGACCTGCTCTGTTTCGACCATCTTGACGAGGCTGATGCTGAAAACTATGGTGTTACTAGCCCTCTCACGAAGAGTGTCGTCTTAGGTGTGTCATTGTCATTCTAAACTTATTTAAAGATAGAAGATTATGAAAATTAAATATTATTTCTTAAGCGCTCTTGCAGCCTGCGTCCTCGTGTCGTGCGGCGATAAAATGGACTATAAAGAGTTCAAAATTGACGATGCCGAGTACATGAAGAAAAAGTTTGAGCGTGCTGGCGGCTTGATTACTTCGATGTATAGCAGGCTCGACTCTGACTTCGGAAACTACAGCAATGCCATGCTCAGTTCTGCTACCGATGAGTCTGTGTTCTCTACTGCAGGTAATGCTGTCGAGAGTTTCTATAATGGAGCATGGGGCCCGACTAATGCCAACAGTTCCATTTGGACATCATGTTATCAAGGTATAAACTACTGCAACCTTTTTCTGAACGAGTTCAACAACTTGACTTTTGATGAGTACAAGATGGACTTGGACTACAAGGCTGAGATTCATCAGTATAATAACTTCCAGTTTGAGGCCCGTTTCCTGCGTGCTTATTTCTATTTCCTGTTGGTTCGCCAGTATGGTGACGTGCCTTTCTTTACCAGTTCTCTGGATGCTGCGACAACTAACACGTTACCGCGCACCTCTGCTGAGGATATCTTTAAGTTCATTGACGATGAGTGTGTCGCTATTAAAGACACCATTATCAAGGACTACACAGACCTTGGTAAGATGGCGTTGACGGTGTCTGAGAACGGACGCGCCAACAACTTGGCTGTTTTAGCACTCCGTGCTCGTGCTGCTTTATATCACGCAAGTCCTTTGTTCAACCCAGACAATAATCAGGATTTGTGGAAAAAGGCCGCTCAGGCAAACTTGGATGTTATCAATGCTTGTAAGTCTCGTGGTATGGCTCTTTCTACCGACTATGCCGGCTTGTTCCTGGAAGGTAGCTACAAAGATTCAAAGGCTTTGAAGGAATTGATTTTCGGTAACCGTCTCTATAGCTTGAATATCAATTTCGAAACTAACAACTTCCCCGTTGGTATGTCTGGTGCCGGTGCTGGTGGCAAGGGTGGCAACTGTCCTTCTTATAACCTGTATGAGGCTTATGAGGCAGGTGATGTCCGTTTGGCAGCTACGATAGCAAAGAATGGTGACGCTTGGCCTAATGTCAATACCCAGGAGCTGCAAACTTACAGGGGCGGTGCTAACGGTCTGCCCACTGCTAATGCTACTCCTACAGGCTTCTATCTGAAGAAATATGTGAATGGTGGTACCCAGATTAGCGGGTCGAGCGTGTCTACTCGCAACGACCGCACATGGGTTATCTTCCGTCTGGCTGAGTTCTATCTGAACTATGCTGAGGCTTATCTGAACCTGAGCGATAAGTCTGGTTTTACGATGACGGCAGCTAACGCAATCAATACTGTACGTAATCGTGCTGGACTTGGCAACTTGTCAGACGGTGAGGCAACACTTGACGCTTGCAAGAAGGAGCGTTTTGTGGAGTTTGCTTTTGAGGGACAGCGCTTCTTTGATGTTCGCCGTTGGAAGGAAGGCTCTAAGTATTTCCAGAATATTTATGGATTGGAGATTACCAAGAATGCTGACGGATCATTTACAGAGACGAAGAAATTGGTTGGTGCTGGCCTGTTGCCAAACGCTCGCGACTGGCAGGAGAAAATGAACCTCTTCCCCATACCGCAGAGTGAGATCATGAAAAATCCAAATCTGACTCAGAATCCAGGCTGGTAAATACAACTTGATAACAAATCTGGTATGAGGTGTACTTTATCGACAGGGTACACCTCATTATTAAGATATTGTTAAAAAAACAATATTTCTTTGTAATTCAAGAAAATTTTGTAAATTTGCACTCAAATACATATTTAATATACTTATTTACTAATTAAAACTAAAGTTTATGAGAAAATTTTATCTCCTTTTTGCTGCTTTATTCGCCTTTTCTTTGGTGACTGAGGCAAGTATCAAGAACCTGTACAAGCAGGATTTTGAGGTGGCTAAGAATGCTGCAGATGCTGGTTGGATTTCGCCTAACAACGCTGACGGTATGAAGGTAGCCGGTGATGCCTATGGTAGTTTTTTTCAGTTTACACAGGCCGGCGGTGGTGACCGAAATGCTTACACTATCTGGGGAACTGAACTCTATGGAGAGGGTGTAAACCAGTACACTGTAAAATTCGACTTCTCACCTGCTAAGAAAGGTGATACTAACCTTTCAAGTGAAGTAGTCGTATTTGCTGATTACACATGGCTTTCTAATGGTCGCTGGAACAATGCTAACTACCGTAAGACAGCTGCTGAAATTAAGGCGGGTGCTACCGAGCCTAATCGCTGGTGGCTGTTCGACCTCACTGAGCTGACTGATGAGGCTAAGGAAGGTGACACATGGGCTGTCAACGGTGACTCTGTTAATTTTGTGAAGTTGGCTTTCGATGGTTGGTACACTGTTACTCTTGATGTGGATGTTACAGCTCGCACAGTAGCTTGGGGCATTTCTGATGAGTTTGGCACTCCCATTGGCACTGGCATTTACAATGTACCTGCCGAAGTTGAGAATCTGTATGCTACCGGTATGAATCTGCTAGGAGGCAGAACAGGTTCTGTTAATAAGCTTGATAATATCCTCATTCAAGTTGCTACAGCTGAAGAATTCGCAAATAAACCCACAGTGGCTTTGACTGGTGTAAACGGAGTTAACCGTTCTTATACTGTTTCTATTGAGGAGAGTAACAACGAGGTTCTTCATGTTACATTCAATGGTACAGAATTAACACCAGATGCTAATAAGGAAGGTGGCTTGTACATATTCAATCTTTCATCGTCGGGCAAGTTAGTTGCTTGGACAGAATCTGGTAAAGCGACTTCGGAGAAGGAAGAAGTAGATGTAGTTGCAGAATGGATTCAGTTACCTGCAGTTGTGCCTGCAATAACGGGTGTTGTAGAGGGATTCGGTAAGACCTATAAGGTTGCATTAAGTAATGCTGACGTTCCTACACAGCCTGACATTTTCTTCAACTACACCTTCAAAGGTGTTTCTGGTGATGTAAAGTCAAAGGAGAACTGTGTGAATGGCGAGTCTATCACTGTTACAGAAAAGGGTACTTTCGAGTTCACTACTCATGATGGTGGTCTGGATGCTTTCAAGTCTACAACTATAGAATATGCTAATGACATTGAGTTTGCCGTAAAGGACGATATTGATTTCCAGCACATGACAGTGGATGACCTCACAGCTAAGGGATTCTCTGAGATTGATCCACTCGCTTCCACCAGCACTTCTGGTGAGAACAACTGGACAGCTCGTGGTGACGCTCTTCGTTTCAATTGGGTGAAGGGTACAAATGTGGGTGACACTGCTTGGGTTCGTCCTTACGATGCCAATCATGGTATCCGCCGCTTTGTGAAGGCTCCTTCTACGCTGACCGAGGAGGTTGCTCATAGCTTGTTCGCTCCTGTATATACATGGTTCACAAAGACTGGTGACGGCTCTGATATGCCGCAGATGAAGTTCAACTTTGGTATTGGTCTGATTCAGACAGGTATCCTTGGCGATGCTCAGGATGGTAAGATTACCTACAACAATGCCACTCTCGGTGTTGACGGACTGACAGAAGATGATTTTATCATTGTTAATAGAGTTGACAACTATGGTCGTAGTAAGACTGATGACATCTTCGTTGAGGCTGCAACTGAGGAAGAAGCTATTGCTAAGTACAATGCTTTGAACTGGGCTCCCGCTTCTGGTCTTTCTGTCATTAAAGGTAATGAGACATTCACGCTCTATCGTATCGATACCGCTCTGGCTCGTGTTCGTACTTTCGTTGCCAAGAATCCTACTGGCATTGAGACACTGCCTTACAACAAGGTTGTTTCTGACCACAATGCTCCTATCTACAACCTGAATGGTGTACAGGTTAATCCCAATGCTCTGCAGAAGGGTATCTACATCAAGCAGGGCAAGAAGTTCATTGTTCGCTAATAGCGTGAAACCCTATTATATTCCCCACGCACAGAAAAATTGTGCGTGGGGATTTTTTAACATCATAAAGCAAGCCATCCTATGAAAAAATTATTGATCTTCCTGGCCTTGATGACCTTCGCCACCATGCAAGCCAATGTTGTCTATGTCGCTACCGACGGTAGTGACAGTGCTGCAGGAACCATCGACCAACCAATGGCAACGCTGCCTGCTGCATATAAAAAGATTTCCTCTGGCGATACCATCTGCTTCAGAGGTGGCACATATATAATCACCGATGACCAAGTGATGAAGAAAGACAACACATACGCTTATGTCTTTGCATTGGAGAAAGCCGGGACGACTTCTAAGAGAACCTGTGTCATGGGATACCCTGGCGAGCGTCCCGTATTTGACTTCAGCGGTATGCAGTTGGATGGTAAGTATCGTTTTTCGGCATTCTATCTGGGCGCCAACTATCTGCACCTTTGCAATTTCGACATCATTGGTGTTCCTGTGCGCATCAAGGGACACACCCAGTCGGAGTGCATCTCGGCTCGCAAAGGCTCCTTCTGTATTGTTGAGAACATTGCCATGCATGACGGAATGGCCATCGGCTATTATCAGACTACAGGAAGAAACAATCTGGTCATCAATTGCGACGCCTACAATAACTACGACAACTATAGCGAGGGGGACTATGGAGGTAATGTGGACGGTTTCGGCTTCCATGTACAACATACCACTGATACGGACAATGCCATACGCTATTGTCGTGCATGGCGCAATAGCGATGACGGCTTTGACCTGATCAACAACCTGGCTCCCGTCGAGATAGACCATTGCTGGGCTTTCTATAACGGTTACCGTCCCACCACAGATGCCAGGAACACCACAACATTCCAGTCAGCAGGCGACGGTAATGGTTTCAAGGCTGGCGGATATGGCATGAATGCGGGTACTACGAAATGCCCTGCAGTATGTCCACAGAACTATATCCACCACTGTGTGGCTTTCCGTAACAAGTCGCACGGGCTCTATTCCAACCACCATTTGGGCGGCTGCCGCTGGGAATACAACTCCTCGTGGTACAACCGCTCCAATTACAACATGGTAAACCGCAAGTCAAATGAAGAGAATGTCGATGTACCAGGTTACAGCCATATTCTGAGAAACAACGTATCGTTCACCTTTACCGACTCGTCTAAGGGAGGGCATTTGACCAATTGTGATGCTGCACTATGCACCCTTGAGAACAACACCTTTGCACCAGCAGAGTCCGTAGTACCCGTGACAGCAGACATGTTTGTTTCCACAGAGGCCTCTACCCTCTTTGCCGAACGCGACGATGAAGGCAACTTACCCGAAATGAATTTTATGCGTGCCAACGCTGCCTCCGTTCTGGCTGAGCGCAACTTAGGATGGGCTACAGCCAGTTCAGAGACATCCATTCCCCTTGTTAATAATCAGCCGAACCAGTCTGATGCCCTCATCTGTAACCTCGCAGGCATGCGGGTGTCCGCTAATGGTCTGACGAAGGGTATCTACATCAAGCAGGGTAAGAAATTTGTGGTCAAATAAGACAACGAACAAAACAATTAAATAAATTACTACAATGAAACTCATCAAATCAATATTTGTATGTCTGCTATTGTTATGCGGACTTAACAGTTGTGAATCTGGAACGGAGATCAATGAAAACTCTGGTCAACAAATATACAACGATATAAAAGGCACCTATGTAGGTAACATTGTTGTAGACAACATTCCACAAAAGACAAATATCACCATCAGCAATGATTTTTCTGTTACCCCACTACCACTAAAACCTATTTTAGCCCGCATCTTCACCAATGAAGCCGAGCTGAACGAAGCATTGGCATCGGCCAAAAGCATTACACTAACAACTCCAATAACGGGAATGTCTGTTATCGACGGTTTTGTGTATCTATTTATGAAGGATATAGAGTGGGAAGCGAATATAACGGTTAATGGGAAAATGCATAAGATATTGGCTACGATGGAGTCCCTAACACAATGGAGCATGAGCACAAAAGCACTCACAATGAGCATCGAAGTCACAGATTTAATATGTAATAGTGAATCGTACGATGTGAAGGAAAACAAAATCATCTATTTTGTGGACTCAGCAACAAGAGAATAAAGGCAAAAAATACACATATGTTTATCGCCCCACGAACATATGTTCATCAGGGGTAGTCACCTATGTTATTTGGCCCAGGAACATATGTTCATTGAAACCTGCTGAATTATGCTAAAATTAGTTTATTATTTGGCTGTTAAGAGATAAATCCGTATCTTTGCAGAATTAATGATTGATTACAAACAAACCACTCTTATGAAACTAACAAAGAAAATACTTTTGTTATTTGCACTGATTATGATGTCAGTGTTAACAGCTTATTCACAGCGTAAGACTGACGCCTTAGACCGCGGCTTGATAGCCATGAAAACTACCAACGGCGTGTATTGTTCTTGGCGCATTCTGGGCGAAGAGTATTACGACGTGAAGTATAACCTTTATCGTGACGGCACGAAGGTGAACAGCGAGCCGCTCAGCGTATCCAACTACAGCGATGCAGCTGGAACAGCCAGCAGCAAGTACACCGTCAAGGCCGTAGTGCGTGGTACTGAGCAGGCTGCCAGCAAAGAGGCTACAGTATGGACGGATAGCTATTTGGAAATTACTCCGAAGCACGCCCCGTCAATCACCTCCACGCTGGTTCCCAACGACGCCTGCTGCGCTGATGCCGATGGTGACGGTGAACTGGAGATACTCATCAAGTATGACAACAAAGAGGAAATAAATAGTCTCTTTCCTAAAGAGGGTCACAATGGAGAATACACCATCTTTGAAGTATTAAAGATGGATGGTTCCCTACTCTGGTGGGTAAACTGTGGTCCCAATATGGGCGACTTCCAGAACAATGAGCAGAACATTGCAGCCTACGACTGGGATCAGGACGGCAAGGCAGAAGCCATTATGCGTTTGTCGGAAGGCTCCGTCATCCACATGAAAGACGGCAGCACCTACACGATTGGTGCCGACGGCAAAAACGGTACCGCATGGACGAACTACCGCACTCCGAAAGTGGAAGGTGGCGTAGAGTGGTTCACCCATTACGGCAATGAGTTCCTGGTCTACTTGAATGGTGAGACGGGAGTACCTTATCAGGTGATGGAGTTCCCGTTGAAGCGCTTGGAGGATGGTGAGACAGACCTAAATAAAGCATGGGGTGACGGCTATGGACACCGTTCGTCGAAATATTTCTTTGGTGCTCCCTATCTGGACGGCCGTAAGCCCAGCATTTTTCTGGCTCGCGGTATCTATACCCGTCACAAGATGATAGCCTATGATGTCAATCCAGACACCCACGAGTTGAGTGTGCGCTGGCGTTGGAACTGCAACGACAGCAGCTCGCCTTGGTACGGTCAAGGCTACCACAACTATGGCATTGCCGATGTCGACTGGGACGGACGAGACGAGATTTGCTTCGGTTCTATGGTTATCGACGACAATGGCAAGGGCCTTTCCACCACAGGTTTAGGACACGGTGATGCCCAGCATCACGGTGACTTCAACCCTTACATCCATGGTCATGAGATCTACGCATGCAACGAGGATCGTCCAGACAACAACTACCGTGACGCCACAACGTCAAAAATTTATTATCGCCAGACCAGCAGCAATGATGACGGTCGTGCTATGATGGGCAACTTTAGTAATGAATATCCCGGTTGCCTTGGCCGTTCTGGTCACGATACAGCTATCAGCAGTGTCACGAATGCACACATTCCTGTCGACATCCCCTTTGATGTCAACTTCCGCATCTATTGGGATGGTGACTTGCTGGAGGAAACCTTTAATGGTACTGGCACCAAAAATTCTGCCGGGCGCATTTACAAGCCAGGAGTCGGTAACATTACTACTCTGAATGGGTCACTGACCAACAATGACACGAAGGCTACCCCCTGTTATCAGGCCGACCTGTTTGGTGACTGGCGCGAAGAAGTGATGATGCGCACAGCAGACAATAAGATTCGCATCTATACCACCACCATTCCTACTGAGTGGCGCAACTACACCTTATGGCACGACATGCAGTACCGCAATGCGATGGTATGGCAGATGAACGGCTACAACCAGCCACCTCACACCAGCTACTTCTTGGGCGAATTGGAAGGCATTACGATGGCTCCACCAGCGCTGACCATGACCGGACGTACGGAAATTCAAAATGGTGGAAGCATCACGACGACCGACAATGCCGTGATAGCCTGTGAAACCAACGACATGAGTATCAGTGTTAGTGAAGGGGCTTCACCTTATATTTTTATAGATAATGCAGCAAGCCATGTCATCGGACACGACAATAATAACTACATCGAACGAGTCTACTACAAACACACCCTAACAGACGGGGCGTTTAGCGGAGCTACACGCATCATCAAGCAGGGCGATGGAACGCTGGTTCTGCCCAACGTCACAGAAAAGCACACCGGCAACACCGATATATGGGCAGGAACATTACAGTTTGACGGAACAATGGAAAACAGTCCTGTATGGCTGAACCGCCATACCAGTCTGATAAGCGATGGCGGTAACTTCAAGGGCGGTATTAAGGCCGACTATAATGCCACTATCTATCCTGGTGGCAAGGAAAAGGTGGGAACGCTGACCACGACGACACTGGCTTTGGGCTTTGGCTCACGCGTCGTCTTCGACGGCAATGCAGATGGCACGACGGATAAAGTGATTGCCGACAAGCTAACCATAGAAAAGAAAGACTGGCAGTATGGTCCAGAATATTCAACTCCCGTTTTTGAGATTGTCGACAACGGATTAGTTCCTGGCTCCTATACATTGGCTTCTGTAAGCGATTTGGTAGGCAATATCAGCGATATTAAGATAGAAGGAATCAAAGGAAAGAAGTTCACACTGACATACGAGGAAGGCAAGATAGTGCTCACCATTATCAAACTGAGAGACGCTACTGAGATCGTATGGAATGGCGGTACTGACGGAGTATGGGATTTCGCAGAGAGCGAGAACTTTACCATTGGCAACACTAACAGCATCTTCGTCACAGGCGATGCAGTAACCTTCAACGACCAGTCAAGCACAACCAATGTCAACTTGACAGAAGATGTTTATCCTGGTAGCGTTGTATTCGACAACAGCAAGGACTACATACTGGCAGGTAATGGTAGTATCGTTGGTTCTGCAACACTGACAAAGAAAGGCGAGGGCAACCTGACTATCAATAACATCAACAAATTTACGGGCGATGTAAATATCGAAGGCGGTAAACTGTTTGTAGCCTCACTAGCCAACAAAGATGGTGCAGAATACGGTGCGCTGGGTGGAGTGAGCAACAAAATTGCTTTCAACGGAGGTACATTGTCTGTAAACAATAACATTGTCACCACTCAGCCAATCAGCATCATCGACGGTGGAGGCTCTATTGAAGTGGCTAACGGAAGTCAACTCACCTTATATGGAGCAATTAACGGAAGTCTGAAAGAACTGACAAAGATAGGAACTGGTACACTAGTTTTAAACGGCACTGCCAGCTATGGCACACTGAACGTTAACCAGGGAACAGTAAATGGTGGCGAGAGCAGTAGCAGCGTTCACCTATATCCGTCCACCATCGTACTTAACGGAGGTACGCTGAAAGACCCTGACAACATCTACTCCTATTCTACAAACAATGCTAACATCGTAGTACCCGAAGGAAAGACAGCTACATGGTTCCTTGATGCACGCTGCAACTATAAAGGCAAGTTGACAGGTAAGGGAACACTAACTGTTAACGTCACCAGCGTACGCAGCTACATGCAAGGTGACTGGAGCCAATTTGAGGGGACACTAATCTTCAAGAATACGAAGACCGGCTCGTATGACCCAGCACTTCAATGGGACAATACAAAAGGGTTAGGAAAGGCCACCGTCACAGGAACCTTTGACAACTGCGGCAAGAATGTATCCATCGGAACTATCCTGGGAGATGCGACATTGACTGGCAGTGGTACTTACACCGCTAACAGCCTCAGCTTAAAAGTAACTAGAGGACGTGGCAACAGCACTAATACAAAGATAAGCGTAGCCGGAACACTTTCTGTTACGGGTAGCATCAACGTCACTTGGGCTGGTACCCAACCAAAACTAGGTGAGGTGGTTACCCTGTGGACAGCCAACAGATTAAGTACATCTTCTGACATTGTATTGAACCTTCCCACACTACCTTCCGGTCTTTACTGGGATACCAGCGACCTGCTGAAACCTACAGGTATCCTGCGCGTTACAAACACTCCTACAGGAATTAACAATGTCAATATGGACAATCATTACGATGATTACTACTACACCCTGGATGGAGTTCGTATAGAGAATCCAACCAAGAAGGGCATCTACATCAAGAATGGCAAAAAGGTCGTGATTAAGTAAGAGAAAACATGAGCTTGCGAAAAAACATTGTTATAGTTCTATGCAGCCTGCTGACATGTTCAGCAGGCTTTGCACAAAAGCCCAGTGACACACCTTCAAGCCAGATGGAGAAGTTGGACCGTGGACTAATTGTAGTACCAATGTCCAACAAACACTACATCAGTTGGCGCATGTTCGGCACAGACGACAAGGGTACAACCTTCGAGGTTTTGAAGAATGGAGTTACACTAAAAAAAGATATCTATGGTGCTACCTTCATGTCTACATCTGGTTCCGCTACCGACACTTATCAAGTGAAGGTTTATCAGAATGGTCAACTGACAGAAACGACTAACACCGTGGGACCTTGGGAGAAGGCATTCCTCGAACTGCCACTTGACAAGCCTGCAGGCGGAACAATTATCGGATGGAAGCCCTATAACTCCAGTACAAAAAAATATGAGAGTCCTGTCGACATGCCTTTCACTTACTCGCCTAATGACTGTTCTGTAGGTGATGTGGATGGTGATGGTCAGTATGAGATATTCGTCAAATGGGATCCCTCAACTTCACAAGACAACTCTATCAGCAGCGGAAACTCAGGCAGTGTGTATATAGACTGCTACAAACTCGATGGTACTAAGTTGTGGCGCATTGACTTAGGTAACAATATCCGGGCAGGAGCCCACTACTCCCAGTTTATGGTCTACGACTTCGATGGTGACGGCAAGGCAGAGATGGTGTGCAAGACGGCACCTGGCTCAAAGGACGGACAGGGCAACTATGTCAATCAGGCAGCAACGGACGACAATATCAAGGCGGCTGACAACACCAAGGACTGGCGTGTCAGTGGTGGGCGCATCAATGGCGGACAGGAATACCTGACGGTATTCAACGGACTGACTGGTGCTGCCATTCATACCATTGCCTATTATCCCAACCGTAACGCCAAGGCAGAGCTGAGCGAAGCGTCGGGCACCTTCAATTGGGACAATCGCAGTGGCAAGAGCGACAAGGGAGACTATGGCAACCGCGGCGAGCGTTATCTGGCTGCTGTTGCCTATCTGGGTGGACCAGATGTTAATCCAAGTGGTGTCTTCTGTCGGGGATATTACAGCTATGCATACATTTGGGCTGTTGACTTCGACGGTACACAACTGAAACATCGCTGGCTACACCGTTCTGACTCTAACACGCAATGGTCTTTGGTTGATGCCAACATGCAGGAGTCTGCAAAGGTGACAGCACCAAAGGCCACAAGTGGTGGTGGCAGCAATACGATGTTTGCCAACGGCAACCACAACCTGTCTGTTGCCGACGTTGACGGTGATGGAAAGGACGAGATTATTTGGGGTTCCGCTGCAGTGGATGACGACGGAAAACTGCTCTATGCCACAGGATTCGGTCATGGCGACGCCATCCATCTTGGCGACCTGAATCCCGACCGTCCAGGTTTGGAGCTTTTTGACGTACACGAGGAGAAAGGCACTTACTCCTGGGATATCCACGATGCCGCTACAGGCGAAATCCTCATGAAGAATGGTCAGTCCGGACAAGACAACGGACGCGGGCTGGCAGCAGACATTGTTGCTGACACACGCGGTTATGAGTTCTGGTCATCCTATGGTGGCTTTGACAGCAACAGCAGGAATCAGAATCCATTCAATGCCATTACCGGCAAGCAGGCGGGCAACACCAAGCCATCCATGAATTTCCGTATATACTGGGATGGTGATGCACAGGACGAACTGCTAGACGGCAAAACCATTTCAAAATATGGTGGCAGCACATTGGGCGTCGGCAACCAGAGCATCACCGGCGAGTCAAACAACAGCACGAAGGCAACACCGTGTTTGTCTGCTGATATCTTCGGAGATTGGCGTGAAGAATTGATTCTAAGGAACACCACAAACGATGCCCTGAACATCTTCACGACCGTCATTCCCACCAACTACCGCGTTCCTACACTGATGCACGACCATGTGTATCGCATGGGCATTTGCTGGCAGAACGTGGCATATAACCAGCCACCTCATCTGGGCTACTACCTGCCCGACTTCATTGAGTCGTTCCAGGGTAATGACCCGACAGGAATTGTGGAAATCAAGGAAGATGATGGGTTGGATAACGGACCAGTTTACAACCTTCATGGGGTTCCCGTTGATAAGCCCACTAAAGGTATCTACATTACCAACGGCAAGAAAGTGATCGTGAAATAAAAATAAGAAATGGCCCTCCATTGAGAAGGGCCATTTCTTATTATAGGAAGACTTTGGGTTCAGGCGATGCGCCCGCTTTTGAGAAGTCTATGGGCTGACCGTCCATGGTGAAATCTATCAGTTCATACTTGTCGCTGGTCTTCACATCGAGCATCGTCTTGGTATCCACTTTGATGTTGCGCAAGGTGACGTTGTTGCATCGCGACAGGGGCATATCCTTACGGTCACCAGGCTTAAAGAACTGTGTCCAAGGATGGATAAAGAGGAAACGGTCACAGTGACCCGTGATGTTTTCCACTAAAACGTACTCATAGTGCTGGGGCGTGTCGGGGCGCATCTTCAGCCACAGCACACGGTCAGCATTGTCCGTCTGACAGTTGCGCAGAATGACATTGCGGTCGTGCAGCGATTCCGAGCCTAAGGTCAGACAGCCATGCACACGACCATAGTGACAATTCTGTATCAGGATGCGCTCGCAATTGCCATTGGTAGAGTCTTTGTCTGCCCAAGTACCTTTACCGCCCTTCAGCACCACGGCATCGTCGTTGACATGCATAAAGCAGCCATCCACCATCACATCGGTGCAGACATCGATGTCGATAGCATCCGACGAGGGTGCTCCACGCTTTGGCTGAGGGGCATAGACATTCTCCGTGGGTGCATAGATATAGCAGTCCAGGTAGCGCACGTGATCACTCTTATAGACGTGGTTAGTCCAGAAAGGTGAGTTGATGAGGTGAACATCCTGAATGGTGACATTGCGCGAGTTCGATACGTAGGTCAGGCGTGGGCGCTGAGCATCCTTATTGGTACACTGCGGATTCCACTGACGACGAATCCAGAACTCTTGCCAGTACTTCAAACCATTGCCGTCGATAGTACCTTTACCCGTAATGGTAAAACCATCCAGTCCGTCAGCATTTACAAGAGCTGCAAAATACTTGCAGGTCTCTCCTTCAATACGTGTAGTCAGGATAGGGAAGTCGATGATGCGGTCGGACCCTAACAATACGGCACCCTCACTCAGGTGTAAGTGTGTACCCTGCTTGAAAAAGAGGGAACCAGTTTTGAAGGTTCCCGTAGGAACCACCACCACACCACCACCCTCTTGGGCACAGCGGTCTATCACTGTCTGAATTTGCTGGGTCTGCACCTCAGTGCTGCCTGCCAAAACGCCATAGTCAGTCAATACATACTGACGACCCAGCGTATTCACGTCAACACGACCCTTTTCCATAAACCAGGCATCCATCACAGTACCGTCGGGCCATGTCTCCACAGCCTTCTTGACTTTTGGTTTTGCTGAAGCCGTCAATGTCAGCACGGCAAGCAACAGAATAATTGTTTTTCTCATTGTTTTTTAATTATTTAGTTTGGGTTTCAGTTCGTCAGGAGATTCTCTGGTAAACATATTGACGGCAGGAGCTTTCCGCTCATATAGATGACGGATGACGTCAACACTGAGTGTCACTGTAGGAAGGAAATCAGGACTTTGCATATAGCGCAAGATAGAATAGCGCAACTGTCGAGCCACCGGACGAGAATCCAAATGATGGCTGATGTCAATCGTTGTCATCAGAAGGCGTCCATTCAACACTCTGGCCTCGATCAGCATACCCAGTTTCCGGCTAACGTGCCATGTATCAATAGGTTGCACGATGGGCTGATAGTGTGACGGGAACTCTGACAAATTCATGACCTGCGTACGATTTGTCAATTCCCACCAGTTCAGGTTCTGCCACTCATCAGTGGGGAAGTCACGAAATACAGGATGATTTTTCTGAATATAGGCACCTGTAGTATGCGGCGGACGCATCTTAAACCAAGAGGTATTCCAAAAAACGGGCAGGAAGGTGTGACGTACATCATTGCCATAGCGTACCCGTCCGCCTGCCGTCAACAGTACATCTCCACCCTGCTGGAGTATGCTTATTGCCTTAGCATCCAAGGTGTCTGTCTCATAGACCTGCCCATCGGTCGCCCTTCCAATTTGAGCATTCTCCTTAGGATATACCCAGAAATCCCACTGATTGTGATACTTGCCATTCACATCCACATGAAGCGTCAGCTTTACAGGCTTATCATACTGGGACAGCGGTAGTTGCACCGTCCCCAATTCATGATTCTTGCCGAGGGGAATTGTGGATACTGGCAGCACTCCCTGAATATTGCCAATTTGCCAAGATATCGTACAATCACGGAGCTCTCCTTCTGAGGCATTGTAGATTTCAATGGGAACAACCAGTTCTTCGTCGTTGGTATAGACAAACTTTGGAAAACGAGCCAGGGGAACCACACTGTTACAGAACTGCGTCCAGTCAGCAGCATCGCAGTAGCCCTTCTCACGCCAATGGACGTTGAGCGGACCTACCAAGGCTGTTCCCTGACCAGAATAGTCGTTCAGTCCCAGCAATTGAAAACCCGCATAGTCATGGGTGCGCAGGTTGCGTTCTATCTCATATTTATAGGCCAGCACCTGAAGTCGACCGCTGGCCATAAGGAAATGCTCTGCCTGAGCATCCATCCTGTTGTCACGCAACATATCGCGGAATATCTCAAAATTTTTAGCTTTGTAGACTCCGGTATATTGACTGATTTCCTTGAAGTCTGGGAATGCGCACCACTGTCCCTGCTCATGGGCAATGATAGGTTCGTTATTAGGTGCTGTGCCTTTATAGTTGCGCGGACGCAACATTTGGTCGTAGTAGTTGTCACTGCTCTGAGGAATATGACGGTCCCAGTCCAGTCCACGGGCACCACCCTTGACATGATAGTCAGAGCCTTCGTCCCACGCCCAGCCACCACCGACCGATGCGCCACAATAGAGACGCGTCGGGTCGTATTCCTTCATCGCTTTCACCCAGTCACGACAATAGCCGACCCAGTCGCCAGCAGGTTCATTGCCTGCCGCCATCATACAGAATGACGGATGATTACCATAAGTATCCAGCATCCGGCGACCTTCGTCCAGCAAATACTGGTCAATGGCCATGCCACGACGCAGTTTCACACCATGATTAGGCCACGACGGCCCCTCGGGCTGCAGATATAAGCCTAAGCGGTCTGCAACAATAAAGGCGGCTTCTGGAGGACAATAAGAGTGGAAACGCAGATGGTTGATGCCATACTCCTTACACTTCCCCAAGACACGCTCCCACGACGCCTCATCGGTAGGCGGGTAACCTGTCTCCGGGAAACAGCAGTTGCCCACCGTACCACGCAGCCATACTGGTCGGCCATTCATCAACAGCTGAGGTCCTTTTGCCGTCATGCGTCGCATGCCAAAGGTGGTACGCAGCGTGTCACCGTCAACGACAGCATAGAGCGTATGCAGATTGGGGTGGAACTCATCCCACAACGATGCGCCACCCATCGGGATAACGACAGAGCTGTCTCGGGTTACCAAAGGCTTACGACCATCGACCCAGAGTTTCACCTTACTCCCGTTCTCTTTTCGCATAGCAACACGTATCTGCATCTTGTCAACATCTGGATAGATGCGCAACTGACGGATATAGCCCACAGGATGTGCCTGCAATGCGATACGCCCCACGATGCCGTTCCAGTTGCCTTGCGTCTGGTCTGTTACAGAGTGAGAGTCCTGGCCCACACAGACATTCTCGATGCCATTATACACCTGAATGCTGATGGTGTTCTCACCACCGTAGACAAGATAAGGTGTAACATCATATTGATGCGGAACAGACAGCGACATCTGGTGACCCACTGTCTGACCATTCATGACAACGGTCGTTTCAATATGAGGACGCTCCAGGAACAAGACAACGCGACGTCCCTTCCACTTCTTTGGTACCGTAACCTTACGCTCGTAATAAGCATTACCTACATAGTAGCGCTCAGGCGTCAGGAAGAAAGGAAACTTCATCTCGCCAGCCTTACGGTAGCGCTCCATATAAGGATTGAAGTAGAATGACGAGTCGTAGAGCGAACCCGTCCACTTCGTATCGACAGTCACTTGGTCGCCTTTGCCATTGGTCAACATCGACCCTGGCAGTGTCACCACGCCACGCTCACGCTCACTACGGAACTGCCACTGTCCACTGAGGTCCAGCGACTGCTGAGCACAGAGATGCTGACAGCAGAGAAGGGATAAGAAAAAAATTACTTTTCGCATGATATCATTACTGTATTGAGTGCTTCGCCCGCCGTCTTTTCTGCTTCTCGTGGCAGATAAATGGGGGCATTGGGTTGTAAGGGAAGAATCCGCAGTTCCAACTTTGTACAGCCTTTAGGCAGACGCCACAAACCATACATAAACGGACGACCATAGTAGAAGTTATCGGCCACCAGTTTCCCATCAGCATAAAGACGGGCACAGTCACCGCGATAGTCTATCTGCAACAGTGGAGAAGAGGCTGCAGCGAATGTTTGCGGCAACTGGATTGTATACACAGCACCCTGCTGCCAGTCTTCTTCTGTAGGAGCCTCAGCCACCTTGGCCTTGCCGCGTCGGATTGTGCGCAACGCGCCAGCCTCCTTTATCTTCTCAAACGGACAAACGGTAGTGGACTGCTGTGGACGTTCTCCAAGGAACAGATGTTCAGCATCATGACGGCTGAGCAGATAGATATTCTTATAAATAGGTTGGGCTGCACCCTTGGGCTTCTGGTTCTTCAGCATCTTGCCATCACTGAGGGCGATGGTGGTAGGAATGCCAGGAATCTGCATCATATAAATCTTACCATCACGATGGGCTACCAACTGTGCCGTAGCATAGCGGATGCCCTCAACATTGACGGGAAAAATAGCCATGCACCCTGACGGAATGGTGAGTTTAGGAAGTCGGACGCCACAAGCTTCCAAGACGACACTTTTCTTAGCCGACAGGTGTTGCAGACGCTCATAATTATTGACAAAGATAAAGGCACTGTTGTCCTTGGCGCGGCATGACCAGCGCAATTGCTGATCCTCGCCACGTCTCAGGTCCTGGGGTGCTGGGAATTGTGCTTCCATGGGAGCCAGCAAGTAACCATAGTCCTGCATGAAGAGGTGTAACGGACGCAACGAATAATATTGCGGATAAGGCTGCCCGAACTCCCCAAGTGGTGCCTGGAAATCATAGGTTACCACCGGCAAGTCGTTATTGGCTGTCCCTGGCGATGTCTGTACCTCATTGAGTGTATGAAGAACGCCCTCCGGATTGGTGCCGCCATGATACATATAATAACCTAACAGGTTGCTGCCGCTACCCAGCTTGACCAAAGCCATGGAGTAGGCATCCTCCGGATAGACATAGGGACGACGGTGATAAGCTGTCGCCATGCCACCGCCTAACTCACAGGTGAAGTAAGGATACTGCTCGTCGCCTTTATTCAGTTTTGCTTCCTGCTGTCCAAGCAGGTCTGTGCCAATAGCGGTAGACGAGCGGAAGGCTTTGAAGTTGAATGCTTTGTAGTAGTTGCCTACACCTTCTTTTACCTCTTTATCCCAGAAACCATCGGCATAATCACCATAAAGAGGTACCATCTCTCCATAGGGTACGGGGGTACGCAATTCAGGCCAGCCCGTTCTGGTATAGAAGGGGAGGTCAAAACCCACCTGCAAGGCTATCTTTTTCAGCGACATCAGGTACTCGCCACGGCCCCGATATTCGTTGTCGAACTGAGCAGCAATCACAGGACCGCCATCTTTCCACTGCAGTCCTTGCACTTGCGTGAATATCTGACGATAGAGTGTCTCCACATAACCCAGGAACACCGCATTCTCATCACGGAGGCGGCAACCTTTAACAAACATCCAGTCGGGAATACCACCATTGCGAACCTCGCCATGACAGAACGGACCCAGTCGTAGGACGACAGGCATCTGCTCCTGACGGCACACTTCCAAGAAGCCACGTAAAGAGCGCTGACCATCCCAGCGGAAGATGCCCTCTTGCTCCTCTATGTGATTCCAGAAGACATAGGTAGCAATCATGGTTACTCCGCCCTCCTTCATCTTTCGGATCTCGCGGCCCCACTCCTCTGCTGGCACACGGGAATAGTGGATTTCGCCCATAACGGGCATCACACGTTGACCATCTATGACGAGGCTGTACTTGTCCCACTTCACTTCAGGGACGGCAGCACTCAATGGCTGCCATCCTATCAGTGTCATTGTCAGCACCAGCAAGAATAGCGTCACTCGTCGCATATCTCCTAATCTAAGTGAAACACCTCTTGAATGGGGATGGTAACTGGTGAGTTGTCGGGGTTTACCTCCATGATATCAGCCATCATGTCCCACCACTTCTGTGTGATCGGATCTACATCGTCAGTATCCTGGGAACTGCCTTCGCCCTCACACTCCTGGTAGCCAAAGAGGATATTGGTGTCCTTGTCCCAAAAGATGCTATAGTTGGACACACCGGCATCCTTAATCATCTGTACCAACTCAGGCCAGATGGCAGCATGGCGTTTCTCATACTCTTTCTCATAACCTGGTTTCAGGTACATCTTAAAAGCAAATCGTTTCATATCATTTTCTATTTTAGTATTTATCAATTGCCGTCAGGTTTGGTCATATTACTACCGCCAGACAGGTGCCAAACAAACTGGCTGGCATCGTCGGGCTGGACAGGATTAAAGTCCTGCCAGTCACTACGCAGATGCTCTGCCAAGGGTGAGTTCATCTGCTTCAATCCCATGACAATCATCTTTGCCACCTCCCAGGCACCGTATGGATTGAAGTGCGTATTATCAGCCAGTGGCTTGGGCTGGTTGGCAAATGTATTGGCAGGATAGTGTACCAATGCCTGCTTAGAACCTTCTTCGCCAAGCGCTTCATAAAATTGTCGGGTCATACCGTTCAGCTCTATATAGGGCACCCCTTCGCGCTTGGCGACAGTGCGCATGGCCTCCGGATAGTCACCATGCGTATAGCCTAACTGATGGTCCTTGGTAAACAGTCGTCGGGCTGTAGGCGTTACGAAGATGATATTACCACCTTTTTCTCGTACACGGTCAGCAAATATCTTCAGATTGCGCGAGTAACTGTACCACGCGCCATCTCCTGCCTTTTTTTCCTTCTCGTCGTTATGGCCAAACTCCACCATGACATAGTCGCCTTTCTTCATCATCGACAGAATCTTATCCAGTCGCAACTGAGCCAGGAAGGAGGTACACGACAGACCACTCTCCGCAAAGTTAGCCACGACGACCTTGTCGTCAAACCAGCGGGTAATCATCTGACCCCACGAAGCCCACGGCTCGTCTTCCTGGTCAACCACCGTACTGTTTCCACAGAGAAAGACGGTGGTAACATCGCTGACAGGTTCTACCGTGACACTCTTCACTGCTGGTGCCGGACCACAGAATGACAAAGTCAGCGAGTCATCCCAGTTCTTATACGTCAGTTCACGAGGTTTCAGCTTCACCCGCATCTTTTCATCAATCATAGGCGAGTGCTTATGCACCAGGAAAGAGACTGTCTCAAACTTACCTTTCTTCGTCGGAATAACATCGAAGAAGTGACGACGGCTCTCTGCCCTCACCACCGTCTGACCAGCGCGCTTCCTATTGCCAACAGTCACTGTCACACGATAGTTGCCATCGGGAACAGCCACGCTATAAGAGAACGGTTCTGTTGACACTTTGTCTAACGTCACCTCCGTGCTTTGTCCGAAGGCGCCAACAAACAGGGCATTCAGTCCCCATACAATTCCTGTCAAAAGTTGTTTCTTCATACCTATTTAATCTTTTCTAAGAATTCTATTTCTACAATGCGTAGCTCACTCTTCGCATCACCACCATTCTTGGCCTTGAAGAGGTCCAGTTCTCCGGCAGCAGGTTCAGCCACCTCGACAATACCACCGAAAGCATCCTTATCCTTGCCGGCACCTTTCAGACGAATCGTAATTTCGTTGGTCTTGACCTGCTTGGCTGGCTTCAAGTGGATATAGCCAAGGCTACGTTCTGTCTCTCCGCTCCAGATGAGTGTCTTACCTGCATACACTTCTAACGGATAGCTTCGGAGGCGCCAACCTGTCAGCTTCAAGCAGATGTCATCGACTACAGCTTTCTTATCAAGGCGATAGGTAATCCATGCCGTAGAAAGACGTCCGTCGTTCTTCCATTCTGACAATTCGTTGTCGTCAAAGCTACAGGAGACATGTTCCGTATCGTAGCCAGCCTTAGCTGATACGATATTAATACCTTTGGCTTTTTCTGTATATGATGGGGTTGCAGGTGTCTTACCACGATCCAGCCGGCCTTTCAGCGTCAGCTGTGGCAAGTTACTCTTCTCCAGGTTCTTTTTACTATTTAATATGACGTAGGCAGGCTTTACACCTTCAGCATATGCAGAGACGTTGATAGCACCCGGATTGACGGTACTGCGAACCAGTACTCTGTTGACACCACACTCCACTGGGATGTCATAACTGCCCACATAGTTATCTGAAACATTTTTTGTAGCGGCAGCGTCAAGCAACCCTGCAGGACGATTGTCATCCGGCCTTTGCAGTTCCTTGTTATTACGGGTAGCTATTCCTCCTATCCACTTACCCTCACCCCAAAGTTCGAAATGTATCAGACGATTGTCCAGCGGACAGCGACGTCCCTGTTTGTCGACTACCTCAACCTGAATGAGTGCCATGTCAGCACCATCAGCCTTCATACCTTCCGGATTCTCTATGGTGGTCAACTTCAGTTGATAAGGTTCACCTGCTGTCTCCAATTTGTAACGACTGCCATCAGAAGCTACAGCCTCTAAAGTACCTGATTCAAAAAGTATATCGTCAAAGGTGAAGAGGTAACGATAGCTCTGGCGTCCCTTGCCTAATGAGCGACCATTGAGGAACAGTTCGACATCGTCACCTGCGGAAACCACATAAACGGATTTCTTCACACCTTTATCATAGTTCCAGTGTCCTATGATGTAGGTCTTCGCCTGTTCAGGCTCCACCCATCCGTTCCACATCACTTGGTGAGCATAGAAGGCATCTTTGGGTATACGCATAGCATCTGTCACACCACTGGTGCGATAGTTCGACTCACCACGATGGTGCGTATTGGTGTCAGAGAAAACAATCTTCACACCACCCGACGACACACGCGTCCCTGTTCCCGGACGCTCACGCCAGTAGTCATACCAACGGCGCACCATTTCAATGGCAAACTGATCCATGTTGTGATTGTATTCATGAGCCGGCTTACCCCGATAGAGCGGTCCGTCACCTTCCTGATGATAAGGATAACTATACTCGTCCCAATACTTACGAAGGCCCTCGTCACGACAGTACTCCATAGCCCACATCGGGTGCTTCTTCGACTTATTGATATACAGCATCTCACCACCATACTCCGCCTCGTCAATGTCGAGCATCTCGCGGCTACCTATGGCTCGACCACCATAAGGATCATACTCGTCACGAATGGCTTTCATCTCCAGCATGTGTTCACGACTGATGCTCTCGTTGCCACACTCATAGAAGATGACAGACGGATTATTGCGATTATAGATGATGGCATCACGCATCAAGTCGGTACGCTGTTGCCAGCGAGGGCCCTCCACATCTTTCTCTGCATCACCAGCAGGCATAGCCTGCAACAGTCCTACCCTGTCGCACGACTCTATATCCTGCTTCCATGGAGTGACGTGCATCCAGCGTACCAGATTGCCTCCTGACTCTACCATCAGGTTGTTGGAGTAGTCGCTAAGCCACGCAGGAACGGAGAGTCCCACTCCAGGCCATTCGTTGCTGGTGCGCTGGGCATAGCCATGCACCATCAGACAGCGATCGTTAAGCCATATCTTTCCTTCGCCAAAACGGGTCTTGCGGAAACCCGTACGGATAACTACTTCGTCATTACTGGCACACAGGTCCAACGGTTTGTCATCTGCCCCATCCTCTGCCAGATAGCTTTTGACAGTATAGAGATAACCATAGCCCCACGACCAGAAATGCAGTCCGCTCAGCTCTTGCAGGATGCTGACAGTACGTATCTCACCAGGCTGCAGAGTTACCCGCTCACCAGGAATGATAGCAGCCAGGTCATTGTCTGCATTGATGACCTTGGCAAACAAGCGGAAGGTGTGCGGTTTGTTGTCCTCGTTTCTGACCTGCGACTCCACATGCACTATCGCCTTGCGCTGTGCAATGTCGAAGTCGGTGGCATAGACATAGGTTCCCGTTGTTCCCAGATTACTATAGAGTGGCAGCGTCTGGTACAGCTTTCCCGTCACGTGTAACCACACATTCTTGGGAATGCCGCCATAGTTCGCGTTAAAGTTGCGGTCGTTCCACTGATAGCGACTGTTATACTGGCGCGAGCGGTACGTCCAACTATTATCACAGCGCACAGCCAGGACATTCCTACCGCTTTTCACATAAGGTGTCAAGTCGAAGCCACATGCCATCACGCCGTTCTCGCTATAGCCTAAGTGGTGACCATTCAGATAGAAGTCAGCACCCTGACGAACACCCTCAAATTCAATAAAGTACTTACTGGCAGCAATATCAGCCTGCTTGACCTCAAACTGTTTCCTGTACCAGCAGATGGTATCTGTCAGGTCAACGATATCTTTTCGGAAAGCCTCATCGCCATTAAAGGCATACGGAAGTGTCACCTGCTGCCAACCTGTATCATTATAGTCCTCATTGGCAGCCTCAGCAACTTCACCAACATGCAGTCGCCAGTCACCATTAAAATTCAGTTTCTGACGTTTCACTGCTCCGGCCATACCGACAAGAGCAACGCCCAACAGGCATAAGACAAATCTCTTCACGTGTCTCATAGCAGTCTTCTACTCAATATCTGATCTTACCATCGTAGTTGAAGATGGGCTCATTGGTAGGAACCTCCTCATCGTAGAAGTGTACGGCAGAGTCGTTCATCTTGGGATGCTGGTGCTGCAACAGATGGATAATCTCGGCACCAGCCCATATAGCGGGACCATAGCCGTGGGCAGCCATCACATGGACAGGACGGTAGGCATAGAAGGCGGCATCGAAGCCCATACCTGTTCCGACACAGACATTCTCCACCTGACCTTTTTCATTAACTGACTGACTGACAGCCTGCCAGCCTAACAGGGCTGTAGGTCCATAGGCTTTGGCATCCACCCATCCTTTGTTGATGGCATGAGCGATGCTATAAGTATAGATAGCTGTTGCCGATGCCTCCAGATAGGTATCATTACGATTCAGCAACTGGTGCCAGAAACCATCGTGGTGTTGTCGACGGGCCAGTCCTGCAATATGCTGGCGCAGCAGACTGAGTATCTGTGGACGGCCAGCATGGTCTTCTGGTAACACATCCAGCACCTCACACATGGTGAGCAATGCCCACCCGTTGGCACGTCCCCAATAAAAGGCGGGATGAGGTTGCATGGCCTCTACCCAACCATGACGGAACAATCCATCCTCTGGAACAAACATGCGCTCAGCAAACAGCCGCACCTGACGGGCAGCCTCATCATAATACTTTGCATCACCGGTCAGTCGTCCCATATAGGCTACAGCGGGAATACCCATAAACATGTCGTCCAGCCATACCGTATTCTTCTGTGGACGAAGACGGGCAAAGATGCCATCGTCCAGACGGTACTCTTTATTAAGAATATAGTCGGCATACAAATCCACACGCTCGCGCAACGGCAGAGAATTGTCTTCAAGCATGGCTTTAATCATCGACACACACACGGCTCCTGCATCATCCAAGGCATGCGGATCAATGACGCGACGCACATTGACATCAATGTCCTGATGCTTTGCATAGACTTTCTGGAAATAGGGAGCCATATCGCTCAACAACTTGTGGCGCTTATACACATAGTCGCGATAAGCCTTGTCGCCAGTGGCCTTATAGGCTGCCAACACACCAGAATAGGTAACACCCCACTCGTAGCTGGTCAGTCGAAAACCACCTTGCTTCAACTGTGTATACTGGTCGATATCCTTCAAGCGTGTCACCTCCTTACCCGTACGTTTGTCAACGAGCAGGGCAGGCGTCTCGCTGTCTATATACTGCAACACGCGGTCCATGGTCTTTTTCACACTTTCCTGCGTGGGCACCCCATATCGCTGCTGATTGGCTGGACGCATCAAATGTAGCGGAGTATTGTTATCATTTACTTGCTGAGCACTGACTGTCGTCGTTGCCAGCAGAATCATCATAGTTATCAATTGTCTCATAGTCGTTTATTTTAAAAAAGATGTTACACTCTTGTCTGGTCCCAGATAGAAGCCGGGCTCTGAGGGCTGGTTATAGCCTACATTCTGTGCAGCAGTAGACAGACGGTAAGGGATGTCTTCCATCAAGCAGTTGATGCGGTACTCCGTAGGGATGGGTGACACAAAGATACGCAGCTCAGAGCTGTCAGGCGTACGAGCCACGACCTCCTCGCGCCAGTCACCAATGATGTCAGCAGAGAGGCAGGGGTTTGACTTCGTACCGTTATTGAACTGGATGTCAGGGAAGCGTACCAACTCTTCCATGGTCCGCTGTTCCCAATTATATTTAGAGACAGCCCCACGGTCCAACAGCTCACGCAGCAGGTCACCATCCCACCATATGCCGAAATTTACCGACAACCGTTTGCCCCCCATTCTAAGATGCTGTTGATGCTGCGGGTCCTCAGGATCTTGGGCACTACGGAGCACTTCGCCCTTGATATTACGGATGCCATGACTGTCAGAACTCCACATCTCCACGCCAGGATTCGTGGGGTCTATGTCAGCTGCCATGGCACGTCCCACATCAGCCTTTGACGGTATCTGGAAGATGACATCTCCCGTACAGGCATCACGGAAATCAGAACCGTCACGTTTGTTCTCGTGGCAATCCCACACCTGCAACTTGTCTGTTGAAGGGTCAAAAGCCATCAGGTGGATGGCGTCACCATGCCCCATACCCGTATTATACAGTCCACGACCATCATGGTCTACAGCCATTGAACCGTAGGTTATCTCGTCACAGCCATCACCATCGACGTCAGCAACGCGCAGATTGTGGTTGCCCTGTCCGGCATAGCTTGCCCACTCTGGAGTATTGGTGTCAAACACCCAACGCTGTTTCAGTTCCTTACCGTCCCAGTCCCATGCAGCGATGACAGTGCGGGTGTAGTAGCCGCGACAGAAGATGGCACTGGCACGTTTCCCGTCCAGATAGCCTACGCCTGCCAACATACGATCGCTACGGTTGGCATAGTTGTCGCCCCACTCTTCCACATTGCCCCGCTGAGGCACATAGAGTTTAGTATCCATCACCTCACCTGTCAGTCCGTTGAACACACTGATATAATCAGGACCTGTCAGAATACGTCCCACACGCGGGGCATCACTCTTGTTATACTTGCCCCACTCGCCTTCAGGCTTGGCACGCTCTGTTGCTGTCTTCGGATAGGTGCGGTGGTCTGCCTGCGCATCACCTATCACATGACCTTTGCTGTCGCATGTACCATCGGCAGTACGTACGATAAACTCAGCACGTCCATCACCATTCAGGTCGTAGACGATGAATGGCACATAGTGAGCACCACTGCGAATGTTGATGCCCATGTCAATTCGCCACAACAAGGTACCATCCAGACGGTAGCAGTCGAAGAGTGTCGGTCCCGTAAATCCGTCATGAGCATTGTCGTGGGCATTGGACGGATCCCACTTCAGGATTATCTCATACTGTCCGTCACCATCGACATCAGCTACCGATGCATCGTTGGCAGAATAGCTGAATGTGCGTCCGTCAGGGGCCTGTCCGTCAGCAGGCTTCTGCAGTTTCACGGAAAGACAACCATCAGGGGCGCCTGCTTTCAGCACGTAGCGGCCATCCAATCCGCCGCCACGGACTTCATAGGTAACATCGCCGTTCAAAGGGGTTTCATCCACTAAGAATGTACCTCCTGTAGTCAACGGCTGTTTGTTCATCTTCTCGCCATTGCGATAGACATCGAAAGCTTCGCCCTGCCTGTCAGACGACAGTACACGCCAACTGACAACCACTTGGTTGCCATGGCGCAGGGCCACAACACCACGGTTCAGATTATCTAACGCCATCTGCTCCTTTTGATAGCGCGGCTGGGCAATACTGTTCCCACATATTACCACAAAACAGGCAAATAATAGTACCCTTTTCATCTTGATTTGTTTTAGTTTACATAAAGTCATTAGTTCTTCTTGTTGTTTGTCCACGCAAAGGTAATAAAAAAACACCATTCACGCACAACTTTTCAACGCTATTTTACAAAAAAACAAAAAAAATGCTGTTTTCGAAAAAAAATGCCTACCTTTGTACCATCAAACTACCGCATATGATACGCCTACTACTAATACTCTTTCTGACGACCTGTTATTCAGCGCTTACAAGCCATGCCGAAGTGGTGTGGTTTGATGGCAAGCAGCCCATCACCTATAGCCTGCCCCAAATAATGGATCCTGTGGTGACGACTGCGGTAGAGATGTGGAAAGACGACATGCGGCAGGTGACAGGTCTCACTCCCGTAGCATCACAGAAGGCAGTAGTGCAACTGGTGCATAACGCCCGTCGCTCATCAGACGGATTCTGCATATACATCAGAGGAAAGAGCATCATTGTAGAGGGAAGCAATGGGCGCGGCATGGCCTATGGCATCCTGGAGCTGTCACGTCTGGCAGGGGTATCGCCCTGGACATGGTGGGGTGACGTATTGCCTGAGCGCAAAAAACGACTGGTGCTTAGCGATGACTTCAGAACCGTCCAACAGCCCAGCATAGCCTATCGTGGCATCTTTATCAACGACGAAGACTGGAGCTTGCGCCCATGGAGTAGCAAGACCTACGAAAAATCTCAGCAGGCTACCATAGGCGTAAAGACCTACAAGCGCATTTTCCAACTGTTATTGCGACTGCATGCCAACACCATCTGGCCTGCCATGCACGAGGGGTCGACACCTTTCTTCCAGATTCCCGATGCACAGGCTATGGCTGATTCCTGTGGCATCGTTATCGGTACGTCTCACTGTGAGCCATTGCTCAGAAACAATGTTGGTGAGTGGGACACAGCACAGCGGGGACGTTTCAACTACAAGACCAACCGAGCAGCTGTGCAACAGTATTGGACAGAGCGACTGCAGGAGATTCATTCGGCAGACAACAAATTCTTCACCATTGGTATGCGAGGCATCCACGACAGTTCCATGGAGGGCTATGCCACAGAACAGGAGAAGTTCGAGGCACTGCAACAGGTCATTGACGACCAACAAGTTCTGTTGCGCCAGCATGTGGGTGACCCCACCCGTCTCCATCAGGTTTTTGTGCCCTACAAGGAGGTGCTGCAACTATACGAGAAGGGACTGAAGGTACCTGACTACGTCACGCTGATGTGGTGCGACGACAACTACGGCTACATGACGAGGCTGCCCAAGGCCATCGAACAGCAACGCAGGGGTGGTCATGCACTATACTACCACCTGTCTTATTGGGGACGCCCGCACGACTACCTGTGGCTCACCACCACACAGCCAGGCCTCATCTATCATGAGTTGCGCCAGGCCTACGACAACCATGTTCGCCAGCTATGGATAGCCAATGTCCACGACCCCAAGGTGGCTGCCTACGACCTACAGCTATTCCTCGACATGGCATGGGATATCAACTGTGTGACACCACAGACCATCAACCAGCACCACGAACAGTGGTTGACGACCCAGTTTGGAAGTGACATTTCACGTTGTGTGGCTCCTGCTATGCGCCGCTACTACCATCTCTGTGCCATGCGTCGCCCGGAGTTTATGGGGTGGACACAGGTGGAGCTCGACAAGCGTCGCTACCATAGGGGCCTGTCACCGGTTGACACCATCCCCATGACACGCCAAGAGGCTGACAACCGTATGGCGGCATTCGACGCTATCGTAGCTACCATTGACAGCTGCCGCCAACTGTTGCCACCAACTCTTGCCGATGCCTATTTTGCAGCCATCGAGTATCCAGTCAAAGCCACTGCTGCCATGAACAGGAAGATGCTTGCTCACTCTACGTCAGTCAGTCATCAGGCTTACGACGATATCCGACAGTTGACTGCGCAATACAACAACATGAACAACGGAAAGTGGCGCTATCTGATGGATGCAGCCCCACGCCAGTTGCCCGTCTTTGGCAACTGCCATGCCACGCTAACAGGCAAAGAGCATGGACTGACCACAACTCACCCTGCAGTTGACTTCACGACAGCAACAGACGGCACACAGTGCATACAGATGTTAGGCTACTCCATGAATGCGGTCAAGATGCGCAAGGGAGGCACCGTCAGCTACGACGTCAACATCACCAAGGATGGTTACTACACCCTGCAGACCGCACTCATTCCCACCCACCCCATAGATGGTGGGGACTTGCGCTTCAGCATGACTATTGATGGTGGGGAGCCCACCCTCTTCTCACTGCGAGAACCTTTCCGCTCTGAACGGTGGAAAGATAATGTGCTGAACTGTCAGACCCGACGTGCCGTCAAGGTCAGGCTGACCAAAGGAGTGCACCAACTTACACTCACAGCCCTCGACGAGAACATTGTTATAGACCAGTGGATACTTACTCAAGAATTACAATAACCAACAATAACATTAATAAAAATGAAAGACTACTTAGCATCAGATTCACGCTACGACGTCATGCAATACAACCGCTGCGGACACTCTGGCGTTCTGTTACCCAAAGTCAGTTTGGGCATGTGGCATAACTTCGGTGGTGTCAATGACTACCAGCGTTCGCGCACCATCTTACGCCATGCCTTCGACTGTGGTATCACACACCTTGACCTTGCCAACAACTACGGTCCTCCCTATGGTTCGGCAGAGGAAACGTTAGGACACGTCATGGATGACGACCTGCGCCCCTATCGCGACGAACTGTTCATCTCTACCAAGGCGGGGTACGACATGTGGCCTGGACCTTACGGCAACTGGGGGTCACGAAAATACCTCATGGCATCGCTCGACCAGTCGCTGCGCCGCATGCACCTCGACTATGTCGACCTTTTCTATTCGCATCGCTACGACCCCGACACACCACTGGAAGAGACTCTGCAGGCACTTGTCGACATTGTACGCTGTGGCAAGGCGCTCTATGTCGGTATCTCCCGCTGGCCACTGGAGGCAACACGCTTCGCCATCGATTACCTCAGGCAGCACGACGTGCCCCTGCTTATCTATCAGGGACGCCTCAACATGCTTGACCGTGAACCCATCGACGAAGGCATCCTTGACCTCTGTAACAGGAATGGTGTGGGCTTCATCTCCTTCTCGCCATTGGCACAGGGACTTCTCACCGACCGCTATCTAAACGGCATACCCAATGACTCCCGCATGGCACTGGGCAAGTTCTTGCGCCAGGACATGCTCTCTGAAGAACTGCTCCAGCAGTTGCGCCAGTGGAATCAGGAGGCACAGGCCAAGGGACACACGTTGGCAGAGTCTGCCTTACGCTGGATTCTCGACCAACAGGGTGTCACTTCTGTCCTCATAGGTGCCAGCAGCACAGAACAACTTGACAAGAATCTCAAATGTATCAACCCATGAAACGGCAATTCGTATTTCTTTTCCTTTTCTGCACCTCTATGGTGCTCATCGCCCAGCCCCGCCAGACACAATGCCTGAATAATGGCTGGCAGTTCTCCCGCGATGCACAGTTCACCAACATCGAGACCATCAACGTACCCCACGACTTTCAGATATCACAGCCGTGGGTGCCGCCAGCAGCTGACGAGAAAGCTGACAACACGGACGTGGCTGCCAATATCAAGTCACGTCTCTCAGCCCGCGGATTCAAGGAAATGGGCCAGGGCTACTACCGTCGTACCATCACCCCCGATGCTTCGCTCAAGGGACGTCGTGTGCTACTCGACTTCGAGGGCATCATGCTGGTGGGCGATGTCTACCTCAATGGACAACGCATTGGCGGAACGGACTATGGCTATGTAGGCTTCGAGCTGGACATCACCAAGCAGCTGCGCTACGGAGAGTCCAACGAGTTGCTCGTCGTTGCCTCCACACAGAAGGAGCTCAACTCGCGTTGGTACACGGGTGGCGGACTCTTCCGCGATGTCAAATTGGTCAACACGCCTGCAGACCTTTATTTCGGGCGCCATCCTTTCTACATCACCACACGCCAGAACCGCTACGTCACTCTGTCTGCAGAGTTTACCAACCGCACTAAAGCTAAGGAGGTTCGCATGCACATCATGATCTATGACCCTGACGGCAACCTTGTGGCAGAGACAACGGGTGTCAAGAAACGCAACCCGCAGACGCGCACCTTAGAGATGCAGGCACCAGAGATGGAGATTGCCAACGCTCAGCTGTGGGACACAGAGTCGCCCAAACTCTACAAGGCTGTTGCCCAACTGCTCCGCGAGGACGGTTCTGTTGCTGACGAATATGCTGAACACTTTGGCATCCGCACCATTGAGATTGGTCCTGACTATGGTCTGAAACTGAATGGCAAGAAGGTACTGCTCAAGGGCTATGCCAACCACCACACCTTAGGTGCCCTTGGTGCTGCCGTCTATCCTCGTGCCATTGAGAAACGCCTACAGCTGATGAAACAGTTTGGCATGAACCATGTGCGCACCAGCCACAACCCCTACAGCCGCTCGTTCATAGAGTGCTGCGACCGCCTGGGCATCCTTGTCGTCGACGAGCTCTACGACAAGTGGACACTGCAACATACAGGTGGACGTGTGCCTTTCATGAACCATTGGGCACAGGATATCACCGAATGGATCAAGCGCGACCGCAACTCTCCCAGCGTCGTATTGTGGAGCTTAGGCAATGAGTTGCAGCAAGACCCCAACCAGCCGTTCAACGACTTTGGTGTGACGTGTTATAAGATGATGCGCCCCGTGCTGCAACGTTACGATTCCACACGCCTCGTCACCGTAGCCATGCACCCGCGTTACCGCAACTGGGAGACGGACTCGCTGCCTTGCGACCTGGCCATGCTGACGGATGTACAGGCCTATAACTATAGGTATATGTACTTCCCTGGTGATGGTCGCCGCTTCCCGTGGATGAAGTTCTACCAGAGCGAAGCATCGACATCAGCAATGGGTCCCAACTATTTCGAGATGAACCTTGACAAGGTCATCGGACTGGCTTACTGGGGAGCCATCGACTACCTCGGAGAGTCACAGGGGTGGCCTGCCAAAGGCTGGGCACAGGGTGTCTTCGACATCTCGCTCAACGCCAAGCCCAAGGCCTACTATATGAAGTCCTTCTTCACTGACGAGCCTATGGTGCGTCTCTCCGTAATGGAAGACAAGAACGCAGGTGTCGAGTGGAACGGCATCATCACGGGTACCGACCGCCAGTCAGAACTCTGGAACCGTCCTGAAGGCTCTAAGGCCAACCTCGTCATCTATACCAACTGCGACGAAGTAGAACTGCTGCTCAACGGCAAGAGTCTGGGACGTCGCAACAATCCGAAGGATGCCAAGTCGCGCAACAAGATAACATGGAATGACATAGACTACAAAAAGGGGCGCATCGAAGCTGTCGCCTATCGTGGTGGCAAGGCTGTTGCACGCCATGCGCTGGAGACAACGGGCAAACCCGTCAAGATTGTGGCAGAACCCGACAACAGCCAATGGCATGCTGACGGCATGGACTTGCAGCATATCCGTCTGCGTGCTGTCGATGCCAAGGGACGCACCGTGCTGACCTGTCAGGACGAGCTCACCTTCTCTGTCAGTGGCGATGCTCAGATTGTTGCCGTCACCAATGGCGACATCAACAGCAACGAGCTCAACGTCACCAACCACCGCTCCCTGTGGCAAGGACAGGCTATGGTCATCCTCCGTGCTGGCACCACGCCTTCCAACATCACGCTGAAGACAAGCTCCACAAAATTCAAGCAACTTATTACAAAACTAGAAACGAAATAACAATGAAAACATTTCTTCTTTCATGCCTGTTATGCTGTAGTTGTGCCACTGCCTCGGCTCAAACAGATGTGCTGCAAGCCGCACGACAGGCCAACGACTACTTCATGACGAAGTACAGTGATCCCACACAACCGACAAACGTAAAGAAAATCCGCCCTTCATCGCTATGGACTCGCGCTGTCTATTACGAAGGACTGATGGCACTCAACGCCATCGACCCCCAGCAACGCTACCTGGATTACACCGAACAATGGGCTGACTTTCATCAGTGGACTCCCCGTAACGGCACCAAAACCACCGATGCTGACGACCAATGTTGCGAGCAGACCTATATCGAGTACAACCTTTTGAAAGGCAAAGGAACTCTGGAGCCCACCAAGGAGAATCTGGAAAAGCAGATGGCATCAGGGCGCTACAACTACTGGACCTGGATTGATGCCATACAAATGGCTCTGCCTGTCTATGTCAAGATGTACGCCATCACTCAAGACAAGCGCTACCTAGACTATGGCATGAAAAGCTACCGCTGGACGCGCAACGAATGCGGTGGAGGATGCTTCAACGTAAAGGAAGGTCTTTGGTGGCGTGACAAAGACTATGTCCCCCCATACAAAGAGAAAGATGGCAAGAACTGCTATTGGAGCCGTGGCAACGGATGGGTCTATGCAGCACTGGTACGCTCCATGAATGTACTCCCCCAAAAGAGCAAAGAATACAAGGAGTTGAAGAAAGACTTCTTGCTGATGAGTAAGGGATTGTTGTCATGCCAACATCCAGACGGTTTTTGGCACGCCAGTTTAGTAAGCGATGTAGACTATCCTAATCCGGAAATGACGGGAACGGCACTTTTCCTTTATGGCATGTCGTGGGGCATTCAGCAAGGCCTATTGCCCGCTGACAAGTACCGCGATGCGTGCGACAAGGCTTGGCAAGCTCTGAAGAGTTGTCTCCATAATGACGGCTTTCTTGGATGGAATCAAGGCACAGGAAAAGACCCCTCTGCAGGCCAGCCTGTGACGTTCACGTCCGTACCCGACTTCGAAGACTATGGAACGGGCTGTTACCTGCTCGGACTTTCTGAATACTACAAATTACAGACACGATGAAACATTTTCTGATCATTTGCCTATTATGTTCTGGCATTACCGTTGGCTACGCCCAAACGTGGCCTACACCAAATCCTGAAACTAAAGCCGGCACACGCTGGTGGTGGCTGGGATCCGCAGTCGACAAGGCCAACCTGCAGTGGAACCTGTCGGAATATGCCCGTGTGGGCATCGGAGCCGTGGAGATTACACCGCTCTATGGGGTGCAGGGCAACGACAAGAACAATATAGACTTTCTGTCTCCCCGATGGATGCAGGCACTGAAGGACGTACAGGACATCAGCAAGCCGCTGGGTATCGAGGTGGACATGAACTGCGGAACGGGCTGGCCCTTCGGTGGCCCGCATGTCTCGCTGGAACAGGCAGCTTGCAAAGCCATCTTCAAGGACAGCATCGTCAACGGAAAAAATGTATATCAAGTAGAGATTGGACGTACCAAACAGAAAGTCAAGCGAGCAGCTCCTGGCGGTGAAGGCTGGGTGGTAGACCACTTCGACCGTGAGGCTGTACGCCACTACCTGGAACGTTTCGACAAGGCTTTCGCGGAGTCTGGCGTACCCTACCCTCATACTTTCTTTAACGACAGTTATGAAGTTTACCGCGCCAACTGGACACCCACACTCTTCGACGAGTTCCAGAAGCGCAGGGGCTACGACCTCCGACAGCATCTGCCTGAGTTGTTAGGCGACGTCGATGACGGCAATCAGGTGCTTGCCGACTATCGTGAGACGCTGAGCGACCTGCTTTACGAGAACTTCACCCAGCAGTGGGTGGAATGGGCCCATCGCCATGGCGTCAAGGTGCGCAATCAGGCTCATGGTTCTCCTGCCAACCTGCTCGACCTCTATGGGGCTGTCGACATTCCTGAGATTGAGGGCTTCGGTCTGTCAGAGTTCGGTATCAAGGGACTGCGCACGGATCCAGGCATGACCCGCAAGAACTTCAGCGATGTGTCGATGCTCAAGTACGCTCCTTCTGCCGCCCACGTCATGGGCAAGCCACTGACCTCCAGCGAGACGTTTACGTGGCTGACAGAGCATTTCCGCACCTCGCTGTCGCAGATGAAGCCAGACCTGGACCTGATGTTTACCTGCGGTGTGAACCACGTCTATTTCCACGGCACCTGCTACTCGCCCAAGGACGACCCCTGGCCCGGTTGGAAGTTCTATGCCAGCATCGACATGTCGCCCACCAACTCCATCTGGCGCGACGCCCCCTATCTGATGCAATATATAGAAAGGTGTCAGAGCTTCCTGCAACTCGGGGAACCGGACAATGACTTCCTGGTCTATCTGCCCGTCCGTGACATGTGGCGTATCCGTGGACCACGCAACGACGATGACAAGCAAGCCAGCAAGAACCGTCGTGGCGGTGAGGACCTGTTGATGCAGTTCGACATCCATACCATGGACGAGAAGGCGCCTCAGTTCATCCGCAGCATCCTGACCATTGACAGTCTGGGCTATGACTGTGACTACATCAGCGACCGCCAACTGGCCAAGGTCCGCATCGAGAACGGTATGCTGGTGACCGAGGGTGGCACCCGCTACCGCGCCCTCATCGTTCCTTCCGGCACTACTGTTGACCCCAGGCTAAAGGCACTGCTCAGCCCACTCACCTCCTATATTATCTATGGAGAAGACGCTATCGCCATGACCCGTTTTGCCAAGGCAGAGCCTATACGTAACGACTTGAAGTTGCGTGCCATCCGCCGCTCTAACGCTGATGGCCATCATTATTTCATGGCCAACCTGACACCCAATGACGTCTGTCAGGAGACAGCACTCGCCGTGCCTTTCAAAAGTGCCACATGGTATGACCCCATGACTGGCGACATCACCCCTGCCTCCGTTCATGACGGCAAGGTCTTTATAAGCCTGCGCTCCGGAGAAAGCCGCATACTCAAGACGAGTACTAAGACTTCTGGTACAACTGGGCTAACCAGCCAGACAAGTCTGGCCAGCGTCTCTGCCAGCCTCCCGATTTCCGGTCCTTGGACACTCACCTTCACAGAAGAGGCCCCCAAGGTCAACCAGACTTTCAAACTGGACAAGCTACAAACCTGGGAGACACTGAGCCCTGAGGCAGCCATTACGATGGGTACTGGCGTTTACACCACCACCTTCCGTATGACCAAGAAGGAGGCCCGACAGCACTGGATGCTGGACCTGGGCGATGTCCGTGAGTCGGCTCGCGTCTATCTGAACGGCCGTTTCCTGGGTTGTGCGTGGGCGGTACCCTTCGTGCTGGACTGCCGTGACGCTCTGCAAAAAGGAATTAACGAGCTACGCATTGAAGTAACCAATCTGCCAGCCAACCGCATTGCCGACCTGGACCGCAAGGGTATCAAATGGCGTAAGATGAATGAAATCAATGTCGTGGACATCAACTACAAGAAGACTACCTACGAGGGATGGACGCCCGTGAAAAGCGGACTGAACTCAGAAGTAAGATTATATCAAGTACCAAATTAGTCCGTATTACTATGTTACAGATACGCTGCAAGAACAACAACGTGACCAAGAGTTTCCCGGAAGGAACCTCCCTGCTGGATGTTTACCAAGAGTTTGCCGACGAGATTAAACTGCCCTACCCAGTGATATCCGCAAAGGTGAATAACGTGTCGCAAGGACTGAAGTTCCGACTTTACCAGAACCGCGACGTAGAGTTTCTGGATGCCCGCGTAGGCAGTGGCCATCGTGTGTATGTCAGGAGTCTGAGCTTTGTGCTCTACAAAGCCTCGCAGGACTTGTTTCCTGGTTCAAAACTGTTTGTGGAGCACTCGCTGTCACGTGGCTACTATTGCAACTTCAAGAAGAAGAACAACGAATTGCTGACGGATGAGGATGTAGACCAGATTCGCCAGCGGATGCAGGAAATCATAGACATGGACATGCCCTTCCGTCGCACTGAGGCTACGACAGAAGAGGCCATCCGCGTATTTACCGACAGGGGATTTGCTGACAAGGTAAAACTTCTGGAAACCAGTGGACAGGTTTACAGCGATTATTACACGTTGGGCGATACCGTAGATTATTATTACGGTCCGTTGGTGCCCAGTGCGGGATATCTGAAGGTGTTCGGACTGGAGCATTATGCGGAGGGACTGTTATTGCGCGTACCCGATTGGGGCAACCCCACCCGACTGGCAGAAAAAGTGGAACAACCCAAGACTTTCGAGATGTTTGCAGAGAAAACGCGTTGGGACATCATCATGCGCTTGTCGAATGCGGGTGATGTGAACAAAGCCATTCAGCGTGGATATGCTTCTGAACTCATTCAGGTGAGCGAGGCTTTGCAGGAAAAGAAGATTGTGCAGATAGCCGAAGAAATAGACCGCAGGTTCCACAGAAAGGAGAATCCAGTGCGTATGGTCTTGATAACAGGACCTTCGAGCTCGGGTAAGACGACCTTCTGCAAGCGTCTGTCCATCCAGCTACTGGCCTGCGGGCTGCGCCCCATGTCGTTCTCTACCGACGATTATTTCGTGAATCGAGTAGATACACCTAAGCTGCCCAATGGCGATTATGACTTCGACAACATAGAAACGGTGGAATACTCGCTGTTGGAAGAGCATCTGCTGCGACTGATGCAGGGCGAACGTGTGGAGATTCCTGAATATAATTTTGTGACTGGTAAGCGTGAATGGAACGGTAAGAAGTTGAAGTTGTCGAACGATACCGTACTGATTATCGAAGGTATCCATGCGCTGAATCCACTGTTGACCAAGAAGATAGACGATGCGCTGAAATACAAGATATATATCTCGGCACTGACCAGCATCTCACTGGATGACCATAACTGGATTCCCGTTCGCGACAACCGACTGCTGCGCCGTATCATCCGTGACTATAACAAGGGTGCCTATACCGCCCAACAGACCATTGCCCAGTGGAAGAATGTGTGTGAAGCGGAGGACCAGTGGATATTCCCGTTCCAAGAGAGTGCGGATGTTATGTTCAACTCAGCGCTGAACATTGAGTTTGCCGTGCTTCGCACCCATGCAGAAATTATCCTGACCAGCGTACCCAGGAATTGTCCTGAGTATGGCGAAGCGCATCGCTTGCTCAAATTCATACGTTTCTTCACACCTATCAGCGACAAGGAGATTCCGCCCACGAGTATTATGCGTGAGTTCGTAGGTGGTTCGTCGTTTAAGTATTAATAATATATATAATAATGTATAGCGATAAGGAGCAGGTTAATATACTGACATCGTTGCTTGTAGCATCGGGAATACGTCATGCAGTAGTTTGTCCAGGCAGTAGGAATGCACCCATTGTACACAACCTGAACGAGTGTCCTGACATCCAGTGCTATCCTGTAACAGATGAGCGCTCGGCAGGTTTCTACGCACTGGGCATGAGCCAACGCTTGAAGCAGCCCGTAGTTGTTTGTGTTACCAGTGGCACCGCCCTATTGAACCTTGCTCCTGCAGTGGCAGAGGCTTACTATCAGCATGTTCCCTTGGTGGTTGTCTCTGCTGATCGTCCTACACAGTGGATAGACCAATTGGACGGACAGACGCTGCCCCAGCCTGATGCTTTGGGCCGTTTCGTAAAGAAGGCCGTTTCACTGCCCGAGCCTCTCAGTGAGGAACAACGTTGGTACTGCAACCGCTTGGTCAACGAAGCCTTGATGGTAAAGCATGGCCCTGTGCATATCAATGTGCCCATCACAGAACCTTTGTTCAACTTTACCGTAGAGAAATTGCCAGAGGAGCGGAAGATAGAGTTTATAGCAGCAGATATCCCCAGCCATGTGTTGAGTCACGTGTGTCGTATGTTCATGCAGTCTAAACGTCCGATGCTGATTGCAGGTCAGCCTATGAATCCTGGTTACGACGAGGCAGTCATGCTGGTAGGTGACGATGCCGAATATGTGCCCGACTTCGTGCTGTACACGGGTGGTTCCATTGTCAGCAAGCGTTTGAAGCATTTTCTGCGCAAGGCTAAGGAGACGTGGATTATCAATGAGACGGGCGAGGTGAACGATACCTTCATGAATCTGACGAAGGTTATTCAGGGAGATGGAGAAGTGGTGGCAGACCAAATCCGCTTTTTCCTCGAGCAACAACCGCATCCCTTTGTTCAGAAATGGGAAGCATTGCTGGAAAAAGTGCGCGACCATGCTGACAACTATCAGCCTGATTATTCCCAGATGGCTGTAGTAAAATGCTTCGAGGAATCATACCCCCTTCATCCTGTTCACTATGCCAATAGCACCGCTATTCGTCTGGCTAACATCTATGCCAAGCATCCTGTTTATTGCAATCGTGGTGTCAATGGCATTGAGGGTTCGCTTTCAACAGCTGCGGGTTTCTCGCTGGTATCAGACGAAAAAGTGTTCTGCGTGATTGGTGACCTCAGTTTCTTTTACGACCAGAATGCGTTGTGGAACCAGAACTTGCAAGGCAATCTGCGAATCTTGTTGATGAACAACGGAAAAGGTGGCATCTTCAATATGCTGAAAGGATTGGAACAGAGTCCTGCACGCGATTTGCTTGTCGCTGCACAACACAAGGCTACTGCAGAAGGAATTTGTATGCAGAACCATGTAGATTATCAGAAAGCTCAAAACATGGAGGAGATGCAGTTAAGCATAGAATGGCTCATGCATACCGAGAGTAATCGCCCTCTGTTGCTCGAGGTGTTTACCGATGCAGCAGAGGACGAACGAGTCTTCAAAGCCTATTATCATAGTTTAAAGAAATGATAACAGATATATACAGAGTAACCTGATAACAAATTACTCTGTATTTTTTTACCTACTCTGTCTCCAGAATCCTGCGCATGGTATCGAGTTTCGTTTCCGTTTCCTGCCACTCCAGTTCTTCCACACTATCCTTCAACAATCCGCCACCTGCATAGAGGCGATAGCCATCGCTATAAATTTGCATACAACGCAAAGTGACAAAGAGGTTGGTCTGTCCGTTCAAGAACAGCGGCCCCATGAATCCACTATAGTAGGAACGGTCATGATGCTCATGCTGTAGGATAAAGCGGAAAGACGACTGTTTGGGAAGTCCGCAGACAGCAGGTGTGGGATGAAGCGCCTGCAACAAGGCTCCTACTGAAGTGTTATCAGGCAAAGAGAAGTGGAAATCACTACGAAGATGAGCTAAATGACCAGCACGTGCCGTACGAGGACCTTCTTCTGAGAAATCGTGGGTAAACTGTTCTAGTTGGTGAGTGATATAGGTAGCAACATAACGCTGCTCCTGGATATTCTTATCGCTCCAGCGCAGATTGTCCTCGTATTTCATTGTACCAGCCAATGCGATAGTCTGCCACTCACTACCATTACCTGACAGCAATATTTCAGGGGTAGAAACGAGCCACAATCCACTCTGAGGGGTATAGACCAAGCTAATCATCATCCTGGGATAATGGTCACAGGCACGCTGGAATAACTGTAGCGGTGTCTCCTCACCAGTTCGCTGGATAGTAATACTGCGTGAGAGCACCAGCTTCTGGAAATCGCCATTCAACAAACGGGAATGGAAGTTGGCAAAGTCGAGATGATAGTCAGCGGTGAGGGTGGTTGCTAGGTGATCTAGACCGTCTAGATTTTCTAGATTATCTAGACCGTCTAGATTCTCTAGATTCTCTAAAACCCTGTCCGCTCTAATCAGCAAGATAGGATGTTCTGCCGAGGAGGCAAAAGGAGCCATCACAAAACCCTGTTGCCCTGTTAGTTCATTGCATGACAACAGTTCCTTCGGTGTGTCCGAAGTCTGCACTACCAGCGTACATTTCTTCTCATACGGTAGTCGGAACAATGCAAAACTATTCATTATTTCCCCTGACGAATAATAAAGTTAGTCACCCTGACTGTTGATATCAAATCGCCTGCACTATCCTTAATGTCCACCTGCCATACATGCAACTTCTTGCCTTGATGCTGCAATCGTCCATAAGCAGTAACAGTATCGCCCTCAGAGACTGCTTTCACATGAGAACCACTGACCTCAATGCCCACACAGGCACAGCCAGGACAAAGCGACGACGAACCTACTCCAGCCAAATTCTCTGCCAACGCCAGCGAGGCACCACCACTCAAGAACCCAAATGGCTGCCGGTTTCGTTCGTCCACTTTCATACGAGCCGTACAGGTATCGTCCTCGGGTGTGGAAATAAACTCCATTCCGAGGGCGGTACTCAAATTAGGCTTAGCATCTATAATTGTCTTTATCTTTTCTACGTTCATAAGAATAATGAGTATTCCTTCACACTCCAAGCCAGTGCACTGGCTCCCAACACATCTCGTTCGTGATTGTCGAGTACTGAAACCTGTATCTTCACCTTACCACGGATATTGCCGAACACATGTTCATCGAACGATGCCATCAATGGTTCCATGAACCATTTGGCAGTCTCTATCAATTCGCCCGTCAGGATAATCGCCTCAGGGTTAATCACTGTAGCGTAGTTAGCCAGTCCTATACCTAAATAAAGACCTGTCATGTCATAAACCTTCTTGGCCAACTTATCGCCTTTGTCACAACACTCTCCAATAATCATAGGGGTGAGTTCGGGCAATTCACGCATCAAACTCGGTTCGTCCGTCTCAGCCAAAATATCCCTTGCTGTTTTTACGATACCACGGTCTGAAGCATATTCTTCCAGACAGCCCTTTCTGCCACAGTTACATTGTCTGCCACCGTCAACCACGCAAGTATGGCCCAGTTCACCTGCATAGCCACCATTGCCCAGGTGAGGATGACCACCAGAGAAGAAACAGCTACCCAAGCCTCCGTGACCCAAGGACACCACGATAAAGTTTTCCATACCGTGGGCAGAGCCATACACAAACTCACCCATCGCCGTAGCATGGGCATCGTTACCTAACGCAACTGCCAGTCCTACGCGATCACGCAACATGGCAGCCAGAGGGACAACACCCTTCCAAGGCATATTGCTCGCATTCTCAATGCATCCCGTCAGGAAGTTAGCACTGGGTGCACTGACACCTACAGAGCGCACTACTTCATAGCCACCATTTGCCTCTGCCATCAAGACAATACGTTCGCTCAGTGCTTCAACGAAGTTGTTCACCAAAGGAAAGTCAGATGTTCTCAAAGTATCTTGTGCCAGGATTGTTCCTCGCAAGTCAACAATGGCGATGGTGGTTTCGTTCACTCCAACGTCAATGCCTACAACTCTTGTCTTTGTCACATTACTTGTCATAATCTATTCAGGCTCCAAGTTACTTAAACAATGAATACTCTTTTTCCTCCCAAGCCAGTACGCTTGCCCCCAAAAGGTTGCGCTCATAGTCGTTCAAGGTAGAAAGAATAAATTTAACCTTTCCTTGTATATTATGGAAAACATGCTCCTCAAAAGCTGCATTTGCAGGTTCTAGTATCCATTTACCTGCACGTGAGATAATACCCGTGAAGATGATTGCCTCTGGGTTCAATACAGAACAATAGTTAGCCAATCCTACGCCCAACCAATAGCCCGTACGACGATAGACCTCTATTGACAATTCGTCACCCAGATCGCAGAACTCCGCTATCAAGTAGGGTGTCAATTTCTCTACCTGTCTCATCTTTGATGGTTTGTCACTCTCAGCCATTACCTCCGATGCTGTACGCAGGATGCCCTTGGTGGCTGTATAGGTCTCCAGGCAACCTAAATTTCCACAACCACACAAACGACCTTTATGCTCTACGCACGTATGGCCAACCTCACCTGCGAAACCGTTATTTCCCAGATGAGCTGTACCATTGCTAAAGAAACAGCTACCCATACCAATGCCCAGCGAGACAACCACAAAGTCGCGCATACCATGAGCTGCACCAAACGTATTCTCGGCCAGCGCCATCACATGCGCATTATTTCCCAATGCCACCGCCAAGCCTAAACGGTCGCGCATCATAGCAGCCAAGGGCACTACACCCTTCCAAGGCATATTCGGGGCATTTTCCAAACATCCCGTTCGAACATTTCCACTTGGCGAGGCTATACCCACTGAGCGGATTGACTCATACCCACCGTTTTTCTCAGCGAGTTCCATCACATGGTCACATAGTACTGCTAAAAAATTTCCAATGTCAGGATAGTCTGAAGTTGCAAAATCACAGGTGTCTATCAGGTTTCCACGGATATCGACAATGGCACAAATCGTCTTGTCAACATTAATATCCACTCCAACAACCCGTGTTTTAATATTATCTATTATCATAGTAGCGTTTTACTATAGTTTGCGACAAAGTTATATATTATTCTTCAATCTGCCAAATTTTTTCTTTTGTTTTCATTGAAGAATAGTAAAAAAAACAAAAAAGGAAGGAAGAATCAGAATAATTTTGTAACTTTGCACAGAATTTATATAGATAAAATAAGAAATGAACGTTTTAGAACTCAGTGAACAAGAAATTGGCAGACGCGAAAGTCTGCAGCAGTTGCGTAATATGGGTATTAATCCTTACCCTGCAGCAGAATATCCCGTAAATGCATGGAGCACAGATATTATTGAAGACTTTGAAGACCTGCCCGTTATAGGAAAAGACGAGGAAGGCAACGATATACGCGAGACGCCTACACCCGAGAACAGCCGCATGGTAAGCATTGCAGGCCGAATCATGAGCAAGAGCATCATGGGTAAGGCTGCGTTTGCCAAGTTGCAGGACTCTAAAGGCCGTATTCAGGTATATGTACAGCGTGACGCCATCTGTCCTGATGAGAACAAAGACCTTTATAACATTGTTTTCAAGAAACTCCTCGATTTAGGTGACTTCATTGGCGTGAAAGGCTACGTATTCCGCACTAAGACCGGCGAGATTAGCGTTCACGTAATGGAAATGACCGTATTAAGCAAGAGTTTGAAGCCACTGCCCGTCGTAAAGACTGATGCCGACGGCAAAGTATATGACGCATTCGATGATCCTGAATTGCGCTATCGTCAGCGTTACGTTGACTTGATTGTAAACGCTGGCGTCAAGGACACCTTCCTGAAGCGTGCCACTATCATCCGCACCATGCGTCGCATTCTTGACGAGGCTGGTTATACTGAGGTTGACACCCCCATCCTGCAGAGCATCGCAGGTGGTGCATCAGCCCGTCCTTTTATCACCCACTTCAATGCCCTCAATCAGGACATGTACATGCGTATTGCCACAGAGCTTTATCTGAAACGCCTCATCGTTGGTGGCTTCGAGGGTGTTTACGAGATGGGTAAGAACTTCCGCAATGAGGGTATGGACAAGACTCATAACCCTGAGTTCACCTGCATGGAGCTTTATGTAAGCTATAAGGACCTGCTGTGGGGTATGACCTTTACAGAGAAGATGCTTGAGGAGATCTGCACAGCTGTAAATGGCAAGCCCGAGGTTGAGATTGATGGTAAGGTCATCTCATTCAAGGCCCCATTCCGTCGTTTGCCTATCCTCGATGCTATCAAGGAGAATACAGGTTTCGACTGCGATGGCAAGACTGAGGACGAGATTCGTGCATTCTGCCTCTCTAAAGGTATGGATATAGATGAGACCATGGGTAAGGGTAAGCTCATCGACGAGCTCTTTGGTGAGTTCTGCGAGGGTACCTTCATCCAGCCAACCTTCATTACAGACTATCCTGTTGAGATGTCGCCTCTTACCAAGATGCACCGTTCTAAGCCAGGCCTCACTGAGCGTTTCGAGCTAATGGTGAATGGTAAGGAGCTGGCTAACGCTTATTCTGAGCTTAACGATCCTATCGATCAGGAGGAGCGTTTCATCGAGCAGATGAAGTTGGCCGACAAGGGCGACGACGAGGCTATGATCATCGACCACGACTTCCTGCGCGCCTTGCAGTACGGTATGCCTCCTACATTCGGTATCGGTATCGGTATCGACCGTCTGGTGATGCTGCTCACAGGCAAGTTCGCCATTGGCGAGGTCATGCTGTTCCCACAGATGAAGCCTGAGCAGAAGATTCCTCAGTCGTCTGTAGCCGAGTGGGCCGAGATTGGTGTTCCTGAAGACATCGTTCCTGTACTCCGCAAGGCTGGTTTCAACCTGATTACAAACATCAAGGACGAGAAACCCCAGGGCTTGCAACAGAAGATTGGCGAGATTTTCAAGAAGTACAAGCTTGACATGCAAAAGCCTTCAGTAGATGAGGTAGCTGCATGGATAGAAAAGGCTGCACAAAGTCCCCTAAGTTAGGGGACCATAGGGGTCTGAACAAGCGCAGACCCAGTAATAATTGAGGTTGGAGGTGTCGCTTGTTCAGACCCCCAACCCCCTAACTTAGGGGGCTCATATATGTATGATTGCGGTAGAATAGCGATTATCGGAGGTGGCAGCTGGGCAACAGCAATAGCCAAAATCGTGGTGGGACACACTCACCACATTGGCTGGTATATGCGCAGAGACGACCGCATAGAGGATTTCAGAAGACTGGGCCATAACCCAGCCTACCTCATGAGCGTTCACTTCAACATTGACGAGATTTATTTCTCGTCAGACCTGAACAAGATTGTTCAGCAATACGACACATTGGTGTTCGTCACCCCTTCACCCTACCTAAAGAGTCACTTAAAGAAACTGAAGACGCGTCTGCGCGACAAATATATCGTAACTGCCATCAAGGGTATTGTTCCTGATGAGAACCTGATATGCTCAGAGTATTTCCATCAGGTTTACGACGTGCCCTATGAAAATCTGGCGTGCATCGGAGGTCCTTCGCATGCTGAGGAAGTAGCCTTGGAACGACTGAGCTACCTCACGGTGGGCTGTGCAGACCGCGAGAAGGCAGAGGCATTTGCTGAGGTACTGACCAGCGAATACATCAAGACCAAGACATCAACCGATGTGATTGGCATCGAATATTCCAGTGTGCTGAAGAATGTCTATGCCATTGCTGCAGGCATTTGTAATGGTCTGAAGTTTGGCGATAACTTCCAGGCCGTGCTGATATCCAACGCTGTACAGGAGATGGCCCGATTCCTGAAAGTGGTACATCCTATCGAGCGTAACATCGTAGACAGTGTTTATTTGGGCGACTTGCTGGTCACGGGCTACAGCAACTTCTCAAGAAACCGCACCTTTGGTACGATGATTGGCAAGGGATATAGCGTGAAGTCGGCACAGATTGAGATGGAGATGATTGCCGAGGGTTATTTTGGCACCAAGTGTATGAAGGAAATCAATCGTCACTGTCATGTCAATATGCCCATCCTCGATGCCGTATATAATATATTGTACGAGCGCATATCGCCACAGATTGAGATTAAGCTTTTAACAGATTCATTCCGATAAAACAGAACTATAACGTATTATTATGAACAACATTAAACTTGACATCACAAAGGCCGCTTGCTTCCTCGAGGCAGGCGCAGTGAAGGCTTTCGAGCCTAAGGTAAAGGCCGCTCAGCAGGCTTTGGAAAACGGGACATGCCCTGGTAATGACTTCTTAGGATGGCTGCATCTGCCCACAGAAATCACTCCTGCCTTCCTCGACGAGATTGAGGCAACAGCGAAGGTGCTGCGCGATAATTGCGAGGCTGTAGTTGTTGCAGGTATTGGTGGTAGCTATCTGGGTGCCCGTGCCGTCATCGAGTCATTGAGCAACAGCTTTGGCTGGCTGATTCAGGACAAGAAGAATCCTATCATTCTCTTTGCTGGTAACAATATCGGCGAGGACTATCTCTTCGAGTTGACCGAATACCTGAAAGGTAAGAAATTCGGTGTAATCAACATTTCCAAGTCTGGTACAACCACAGAGACCGCTCTGACTTTCCGTCTGCTGAAGAAGCAGTGCGAGGCTCAGCGTGGCAAGGAGGAAGCCAAGAAGGTGATTGTTGCCGTTACGGATGCCAAGCGTGGTGCAGCCCGCACCTGCGCTGACAAGGAAGGCTACAAGAGCTTCATCATCCCTGACAACGTAGGTGGCCGCTTCTCTGTACTCACTCCAGTAGGTTTGCTTCCTATCGCTTGCGCTGGTTTCGACGTGAAGGCGCTGGTAGGTGGTGCTCAGGACATGGAGAAGGCCTGTGGCAAGGATGTTCCTTTCGACGAGAACCCTGCTGCTCAGTATGCTGCCGTTCGCAATGCCCTCTATGGCAAAGGCAAGAAGATTGAGATCATGGTGAACTACCAGCCTAAGCTGCACTTCTTCTCAGAGTGGTGGAAACAGCTCTATGGAGAGTCTGAGGGTAAGGACAAGAAGGGTATCTTCCCTGCTTCTGTCGATTTCACTACCGACCTGCACTCTATGGGTCAGTGGATTCAGGATGGCGAGCGTACCATCTTCGAGACCGTCATCAGCATTGAGGAGCCTGAGAAGAAGTTGCTCTTCCCTGAGGACGAGGAGAATCTGGATGGTCTGAACTTCCTCGCTGGCAAGCGTGTAGACGAAGTGAACAAGATGGCAGAGCTGGGTACCCGTCTGGCTCACGTGGATGGTGGTGTGCCCAACATGCGTATCAGCGTTCCCAAGTTGAACGAATACTACATCGGCCAGCTCATCTACTTCTTCGAGATTGCTTGTGGCATCAGCGGCAACCTGCTTGAGGTGAACCCCTTCAACCAGCCTGGTGTAGAGGCTTACAAGAAGAACATGTTTGCCCTGCTCGAAAAGCCCGGCTATGAGGCTGAGTCGAAGGCTATCAAGGATCGTTTGGCTAACGAGAAATAATCTAGAGCATCTAGAATGTCTAGACCATCTAGAATATCTAGAACATCTAGTAGAATGGAAAAAGCTATCAAGCAATACACAGAGAAGCACGGTTTTGAGCGGTTTTGCCCTAAAGCCGTGCTTTTTGATATGGATGGTGTCATCTACGACTCCATGCCTAACCACTCCTGTTCATGGAGTCAGGCGATGGCCGACTTCGGATTGGAGATGCCCCCCAGCGGAGCTTACGAATACGAGGGCATGAGGGGTGTAGAAACCATCCAGAAGCTCGCCAGACGACAATGGGGCCGTGAGCTCAGCGAAGAAGAGGCCCAGAAAATGTATGCCCACAAGTCGGAATTGTTTGCCGCCTGCAAACCTGCCGAACTGATGCCTGGCATCAAGGAATTGATGGAGCAGATCAAGGCTTGCGGACTGAAGATTTGCGTGGTAACGGGCAGTGCCCAACACGTGCTGCTGGACAAGTTGGAGAGCGACCTCCAAGGCTTGGTAAGTAAAGACCTGATGGTTACGGCCTTCGACGTGAAACACGGAAAGCCTGCTCCTGAGCCTTATCTGAAAGGAATGGAGAAAAGTGGCGTTCACCCTTGGGAAGCGATGGTGGTTGAGAATGCACCATTGGGTGTCAGAGCCGCCGTTGCAGCCCAATGCTTCACCATTGCCGTCAACACAGGTCCCCTACCCGACGAGATGCTTGCCAACGAGGGAGCCAATCTTATCTTCCCCCGCATGACTGCACTCAGCGACGCATGGCACAGCATCATGGAATGTGTGAAATAACAAGCACAGGATGATGGAATGTATAAAATAAGAGGACGAATTAAACTTCGTCCTCGTTTTCTGTACCTTGGTTGTCTTCGTTATTGGTATCTTCATTATTGGTATCCATCTGGACATCCCGTTTGATGTCCAGATCGCCCATTCTTGACAATCGGATAACCAAGGGAATATATTCATCCGTCTGCGGATGTCCCACACTGGCAGCAAACACCAACCAGTCACCATCAACCTTGTCGAACACCAGCCCCTCAAAGATTCCCGTGTTGCGGAAATCATCATCCAGATAGGAATTCAACGAACTCTTGGTAAATGAACGGCTGAAGAAGATGGAGCCATCCGTGCGTGAAACGGCAAGGGTGAACACATTGTCTATATACTTCTGCCCTATCTCGTCCTTCACCATCGGCAGGGAATCGGAAGAATGACGATGGATAGCCACATGATAGTTCTTGCCTATCCATTCCACATCGCGCTCGTCCGTATATTCCTGCATGGCAATAGGGTCCTTCGGCTTCACCTGTTCTACCTTTGTAGTTATAATATCTTCACTCTTTTTCTTGCCTCCGCAAGCCGACAACAAGGTCAGCACTACGCATACCAAGGCTATGATGGAAATCTGTTTCATATCTCTCGTTTCTTATTTCGAGGACAAAAGTACGAAAAAACCCTGAAACCTACAAGGATTTCGCATAAAAATGAAACGCCCCGTCATCCGACGGAGCGCTCAAAACGATAAGCACGCTTGCTTTTTTAAAAAAAACACTATGTTAACCTAAATCACTATGATGTTTTCATTAATTTTTTATATATTGAATTTTTGTGTTGGTTTTACCGTTAATGTCATTATGACGTAAAAGAAGGGAAAAAGTTTAAAGGGAAAACAAAAAAAATATCATTTTATGTGCATTTTGATATTTTTTAATTATCTTTGTAGGCAATAATTCAATAATATGAAGCAGATTTTACCTTTTATATTATTCCTAGCCATCATCGGCATGACCTCTTCCTGTAGCAGCGAACAGACTGAGGAAGCAGAAGCCGTGGTGACCGACACGCTACCCTCGCTAGTCATGCAGATTCAGAAGACGTCCAGGCTCTATACCACCGAATACCACATCCACAAGATTGTCACCCACGACGATGTGGTCAGGCTGAAGGGCAATTTTCTCAGCAAGGACTTCGACATTCCCCTGCCCTTGGGCGAACGTAAGGTAGCCATTCCGATGGATGCCACGCTGAAAGCATATATCGACTTCTCCGATTTCTCTGATAAAAACATCGAGCGTCATGGCGATAAGATTACCATCCTCTTGCCCGACCCTAAGATTACGCTGACCAGTTCGAAGATTAACCAGAAGGAGATTAAGGAATATGTAGGCTTCGCCCGCTCGCATTTCACCGATAAGGAGCTGACCAACTACGAACAACAAGGTCGCAAGGCCATTCTGGACAATGTGCCCAACATGGGCTTGATTCAGACTGCACAGGAGAACGCCGCCCGTGTGCTCGTACCCATGCTGACCCAGATGGGCTATCAGGAGGAGAACATCACCATCGCCTTCCGCAAGAACCTCAGCATCCAGCAATTGATTAACTCAAGTATTGAAAAGCAATGAAGTGGAACATCAAATATAGTCTGTACGTCGCCGTAGCCATCATCGCTCTATGTCTGGGCATCTGGCTGATTCTATCCATCAAGAAGACTGAGGTCAGCGTAGACGTTGACCAGAAAATCAACATCACCCCTGAACAGATAGAAAGCATCAAGGCCATCGGCGAATGGGAATTTTTGTCGATTGCCGACGAAGAGATGGTGGACACGGTGCGCAAGGGCATCTTCTCCGACGACCAGTTGGTGCGCATCTACTACGGCACCGTTCGCCTGGGCATCAACATGCATCAGGTAGGTCCTGAGTGGATAAAAACGTCGGGCGACAGCATCGAGGTCACCCTGCCCAAGATAGGCTTACTGGACCGCGACTTCATCGACGAGGCCCGCACCAAGAGTTTCCACGAAAGCGGACGCTGGAAGCCTGCCGATCGTGAAGCCTTGTATCGCAAGGCCTACCAGAAAATGCTGAAGCACTGCATGACAAAAGAGAACCTCCACAATGCCCAGGTGAATGGCGAAGCCCAGTTCCGTCACATGATGCAGACGATGGGCTATGAGCATGTACTTATCAAATGGGAAGAATAACAAGAAAAGAACAACACAAGAATGGACCTGTTAAACGATTATATCAGCGATTTCAGCAATCTGCTATGGGGATGGCCCATGATCATTCTCCTACTGGGCACCCATCTCTATCTCACCATCATCCTGCGCTTTCCGCAACGTAAGATTTTCACTGCCATCCGTTTGTCAGTGAAGAAAGACCCCAATGCCCAAGGCGACGTGTCGCAATTTGGCTCCCTTACCACCGCTTTGGCAGCCACCATCGGAACGGGTAATATTATCGGTGTGGCTACCGCCATTGCCTTAGGCGGTCCTGGTGCCGTACTCTGGTGCTGGCTCACGGGTGTGTTCGGCATTTCCACCAAGTATGCCGAAGGTCTGCTGGCCATCAAATATCGCGAGGTAACGCCACAGGGCAAGATGATAGGCGGTCCGATGTATGCTTTGGAGAAAGGCCTGGGCATGCGCTGGTTGGCCATTTTGTTTGCCGTCTTCACCGCCTTTGCCTCGTTTGGCATTGGCAGTACCGTTCAAGCCAACGCCATCTCTACCCTCACCTCCGAAGTTTACGCGGTCTCTCCCTATGTGTCCGGACTGGTCATCTGCTTGCTCACTGCGGCGGTTGTCATAGGCGGTGTCAAGAGCATTGCCCGTGTCTGTGGCATGCTCGTACCCTTTATGGCACTGGTCTATGTCTTGGGGTGTATATATATAATAGGTGTCAATGCCCATTATGTATGGCCTGCCATCAAGTTGATTGTCGAATCAGCCTTCACGCCTGAGGCTGCAGGAGGCGGTTTCATCGGCACCACCGTGATGATGGCTGCCCGTTTCGGTATTGCCCGTGGCTTGTTCAGCAATGAGTCCGGTCTGGGTTCTGCACCTATCGTTGCGGCAGCTGCTCAGACCCGCAACCCCGTCCGTCAGGCTTTGGTGTCATCCTCTGGTACTTTCTGGGACACGGTGGTCATCTGCGCCCTCACGGGTATAGTCGTCATCAGCAGCGTGTTGGCTTATCCCGACATCACTTTCGAGAATGGAGCTACCCTCACCAAGGAAGCCTTCGCCAAGATTCCCTATGTAGGCACCCCGCTGCTCACCTTCGGACTGGCCACCTTTGCCTTCTCCACCATTCTGGGTTGGTGTTATTATGGCGAACGCGCTGTAGAATATCTGAAGGGCTACCGCTGGGTCATTGCCTATCGCATAGCCTACATCACTGCCGTATTCATTGGCAGTGTCATGAGCCTTCATTTGGTTTGGAATCTCGCCGACTGCATGAATGCCCTGATGGCGATACCCAACTTGATATCGCTCTTGGCACTGAGTGGCGTTCTCGTGCATGAGACACGCAAGTATCTCTGGCAGAACCGGTTGGATGAAGAGATGGACGACGAGACTACTTGAGGGGCAGTATCAATAGCATGCGCGTGCCCTTGTCGTACAATTCATCCAATTCCAAAGCACCCCCTATCTTCTGAGCCAGTCTGTGACAGATGCTCAAGTCGAGCTCTGCCTCATCGGCCATGTCCTCAGGGTCGTCAAACCATGTATAGAGGTTTTTCTTGCGATGCTCAGGAATACCAGCACCCGTATCCTCTACGAAGAATACTATCTGCCTCTCCCGCTCGCTGATGCTACAGCCCAGCGTGATGGAGCCTTCCTCCGTGAATCGACACGAGTTCAAAATCAGTTTGTTCAGTATCACTTCCACGATGTGACGGTCGCTCTTCACGAAGAACTCCTCGCTCAACTCGCGCTTGAAGTTCAGCTTCACGGCCTGACGATGGAAGATGCTGTGCATATTAGCTTCCAGACAGCGCACGCACAATCCGTTCGGACTGAACATTTCTTCCTTCAACTGGCGCCCTGTCGTATCGGCTTCAGTAAATACCAGCACTTCGTCGATAAAAGTTCCTATCAGGTTGGCATTATACTGCAACTGATCGGCAATATCGCGCTTTTCGTCCTTTGAAAGGTATAGGTCTTCTTTGGAAATCACATTCGACAATTCAACAACCGACTTCATCGGAGTCCTGATTTCACGGCTCACATTGTTGAGGAAAGCACGCTTCATACGGTCGTTCTTGCGAACCTTGATCAGTTGGCAAAAAACGATACAAAGGCTGACTACACAGGCTATTAGTGCCACCGTCAAGATAATAAGTATCACATTCTGCATCATAGGAATCCGATTTTAATGAATAATGATGGCGCAAATTTAGGAAAAATTTCGTTCATTCCAAAACTTTTCCACATTTTTTGTTCAAAATCACTTATTTCTTGACCCAATTCTCGATGCGGAGCACTCCATCCACCACCGAGAAGCTGATGTCGTAGCCCTTGAAAGGCATGCCGTAAAGGCGCGTCTCGTCGTCGTGATAGTGCGGTCTGGGGTCCAGTGCCAGTGCATGTTCCAGGGCGGTGGCATCCTCTGTGGAGAACAGATGGCGCAGTGCGTCAGGCATTTCCACCTTCAGCTCTCTCCACCCATGCTCGTCGGTAAATCCGCCACGTGCCTCCGCATGACTATCCACGTAGGGCAGGTACGGTTTGATGTCATAGATAGGGGTGCCGTCCATCAGGTCGGCCCCCATCACGTCGATATACGGTGTCTTCGTATCGATATGGGCAATGCGTACAGACGACAGTCCCAGATTGTTCGGACGGAAGGGCGATCGTGTTGCCCACACCCCCACTCTTTCGTTACCTCCCAGCAGGGGCGGTCTCACCGTGGCGTGCTTCTCCGCCTCCGTGTTCTCCGAGAATCCCCATATCAGCCACAGATAGTCGTAGCCCTCCATGCCGCGCAACGCCTCGCCATTGGCATATTCAGCCACGAAGCTGATGCGCCCGCGCAGTTCACTCACGATACCACTCTGCCTGGGAATGCCGAACTTCGACGTAAACGGCGAGTGGAAGTAAGCAATCGGCTCTATCTGCATGGCTACGATTTAGAATACCACGGGTTCCCTAACCACCTCACCACGACAGAAGCGGTGCATAATCTGGCGATCGTCGCCCACATAGATAAAGCGCTCCAGGCGTTCCGTCAGCGAGTATTCATTGGGATACAGCACCGCATCGTCAATCACCAGCGCATCAAACTCATAGCCTGGCTCGAAGCTGCCCACCTTGCCGAAGAACGAGCCTGCCGACTTAGTGGCAATCCAGAAGGCCTCTGGCAGCGTCAGGAACTTGTTGCTGTGGTCGTGCTGATAGTGCATCTTGCTCACCTGAATGGCATAGACTATCATGCGCATCATGTTCAGCTCATGACCGCCACTGATATCACTTCCCAAGCCTATGCGCAGTCCCTCGTTCAAGAACGAGCGCACGGGTGCGAGTCCTGACGACAGGTTGAAGTTCGACGTAGGACAGTGGGCCACCATCACGTTGTTACGCTTCATCAACTCCAGCTCCTCGCCCGATGTCCATACACAGTGGGCCATGATGGTAGGTGTCTGTCCGAACAGCCCGTAGCGGTTGTAGGCATCTCCGTAGCAGGTGCTCTCCTTCTCCAGCTCAGCCACCCATGCTATCTCCGACGTATTCTCCGACAAGTGCGACTGCACGGGCAATTGGTATTTCTTCGCCAGCTCTCCACAGGCTTTCAGCAGTTCAGGCGTACACGAAGGCACGAACCTTGGGGTGATGATGGGGCGCACCAGAGCGTCAGGATCGTTAAACTCAGCGATGAGTTGTTCGTTGCCCTCCACGGCAGCCTCCACTTCCTCGCTCAGCCCTTCAGGACAATTGCGGTTCATTGCCACCTTGCCCACCAGCGCTCCCATGCCAGCCTCCTTGTAGAGGTTCATCAGCTTGCGCGTGCTCTCCGTGTGGATGGTGCCAAACACCACGCTGCGCATGGTACCGAACAGCCACTGTGTGTGTACGAACCTACGATACATACGTTCTGCATACTGCACGTCGGCATATTTCATCTCCTCAGGGAAGGTGTAGTTCTGCAACCACGGCAACAGCTCCAAGTCCATAGCCACGCCCTGGTTGTGCACCTGTGGGGCATGCACGTGCATGTCGTTCATAGCCGGAATCAGCAGTCGGTTGCCAAAGTCAATCACGTCTATCCCCTCGCAGTCCAAATCCTTCAGATTCGTCGATACGCCCGTCACGCGACCGTTCTCCACAGCGATGTAACCATTCTCAATAGCCTCAAACTTACTCTTCTCCTTCGTAAACAGGATGTGTGCCTTATATACCTTTTTCATATTCATAGATTTAATTAGTTAGCTTTTGCAAAAGTAACAAGAAACTATCACAATGCAAAATAAATTCCGTTTTATTTTGTATTATACTCGCTTATTTGTACTACTTTGACCTTCGGTCTTAGGTACTTACGCTCGGAAAATTGCAAATTTATTTGCATTTTCACTCACTTATTCGTACCTTTGCGCACGATAAAGAACATACATAGACCTCATGGAGCAAAAGAAAATAACGTTCGATAGTTTTATACGTGGCACGATAACGGTGGTAGCCATCGTGGGAATCATCATGTTGCTGAACAGGCTCAGCGGTGTGCTGTTGCCTTTCTTCCTGGCATGGCTCATTGCCTATCTACTGTTTCCTGTAGTCAAGTTCTTCCAGTATCGCTGTAAGCTGAAATACCGCTTGCTGGGCATTTTCTGCACGTTCATCACAGCTGCCATCATCCTGACGGGTCTGTCGTTCCTGATAGTCCCTCCGATTCTGGAAGAGAGTGACCGTGTGAGAGACTTGCTGATAGCCTACATCTCGCAGGACGCGTTTATGAGCAACATCCCGAACATGATAGAGGAATACATCCACGAGAACGTGACTACGGAGGACATCAAGGCTTTCATCACACAGGATGGTTTCATTGACACCATCAAGCAGGCCGTTCCCAAGATGTGGGACATGATAGAGCGCTCCATCAACATCCTGTCGAGCATGTTTATGATGACGATGGTGGTGATATACACGCTGTTTATCCTGCTGGACTACGAGAAATTCTCTAAGGGATGGGTAATGCTGTTGCCCGAGAGATACCGTAAGTTTGCCGTTCAGGTGGCAAACGACGTGGAAACGGGCATGAACAAATATTTCCGTGGACAGGGCTTGGTAGCCTTTATCGTAGGCATATTGTTCAGCATCGGATTTCTGATTATCGACTTCCCCTTGGCCATCGGACTGGGCTTGTTCATCGGACTGCTGAACATGGTGCCTTACCTGCAACTGGTGGGTTTCATTCCCACCATTATGCTGGCGGTAGTAAAGGCTGCCGATACGGGCGAGAGTTTCTGGTTTATCATGCTGGGAGCGCTCATCGTGTTTGCGGTGGTACAGGCCATTCAGGACACCATTCTCACCCCAAAGATTATGGGAAAGGTGATGGGACTGAACTCGGCCATCATCCTGTTGTCGCTCTCCATCTGGGGGTCGCTGTTGGGCATCATGGGTATGATTATCGCATTGCCCATGACCACACTGTTGATTACATATTATCAAAGATACATTATTAAAAACATGAAACATGAAAAAGACTAGTTTTATCAAGGCGACGCTCGCTGTCGCAATGGCTGTGTTCAGCAGCACCGCAGCCATGGGCCATTTGAGTTGCCCCCCAGAGGGGGACTACGGCGTAAGCCAAGGGGGGCAGACACCTAAAAACAACGACATTGACTGGATGAAGGAGATTACTAGTCGTGTAACCCTTAATGGTTACGCACAGGGAGGATACTCCTACAGCGATGCCGGTGGAAAGACCACTTCCGACTTCAACTTGAAACGTACACTGCTCTGGGCAAAGGCCCGCATCACTGACCGATGGTCGTTCCTCTTTATGCACGACTTCTCAAGTGTCGTACAAGAATTCTACACCGACTTTCGCATTACGAAAGACAACGCCATGACCGTCCGTCTTGGACAATTCAAGCATTCTTATTCAATGGAAAATCCCCTGTCGCCTACCATGCTCGAGCTGGTGGACGTCTACTCGCAGGCCGTACTCTTTCTGGCTGGTGAGGGTCCTGACCCCCTGCATGGTGTGAACTACGGTCGTGACATGGGACTGATGATTTACGGTAACCTGTTCAACAACAAGATTCACTACGAGCTGGCTGTGATGAACGGACAGGGTATCAACCGTCGCGACGGAAACAGCGACAAAGACTTTATAGCCCACTTGGAATACAAGCCCGTGCCCGAACTGCGCCTGGTGGTGACAGGACAGAAGGGACGAGGGCATGCTGTGAACGAGCAAACAGTGGCATGGAACCCTGAAATCAAGAAGGGAGACGACTACCGCAGAGACCGCTACAGCGTGGGTGCTGAGTGGAAAAGCGGACAGTATGCTCCTGCGAAATATAAAGAAGCACGTCCCATCAGCATCCGTGCCGAATGGCTGGGTGGCAAGGATGGCGAGGTAGGCAGCATGGGTGGATATATAACCACCGCCATACCCGTCTATCAAGGTCTGGACATCGTGGCTTCTGCCGACTACTTCGACCGCAACACGGACATGAAATACAGACAGACACAGGCTACGGCAGGTGTGCAATACTGGTTCTATAAGAAGTGTCGTGTGCAATTGCAATATACCCGCACATGGAGCGAGTTCCAAAAAGACTATAACTGGATTCAAGGACAAGTGCAAATTGCGTTTTAACAAGGTCGAAGCGTCGAAATATCGAGACTTCGAAACAACGAAATATCGAAACAACGAAAAACAATGATTATAAAAGTACTTTTGACCCTCATCTTCCTGGCCGTGATGATTGGCGTGGGCGTATATACCCGTAAGCAGGCCAGCAGTGTAGATGGTTTCGTACTGGGCGGACGTGCCGTAGGTCCATGGCTGACCGCCTTCGCCTTCGGAACGAGTTATTTCTCTGCCGTAGTCTTTGTGGGCTACGCAGGTCAGTTTGGTTGGAAATACGGACTTTCGAGTGCGTGGATAGGTATCGGCAATGCCATTATCGGTTCGCTGTTGGCATGGTTGCTGTTAGGGCGTCGCACGAAACTGATGACCCAGCATATTGAAAGTCGCACCATGCCCGACTTCTTCGGCACCCGTTTTGCCGATCAGGGCCTGCGCGTGGCAGCTTCCATCATAGCCTTCGTGTTCCTGATTCCCTATACCGCAGGTGTTTACAAAGGCATATCGACGCTCTTTGAGATGGGTTTTGGCATTCCCTACGAATACTGTGTCATCATCATGGCAGTGCTGACGGCCATCTACGTCATCCTTGGCGGTTATAAGGCTACGGCAATGAACGACTTCATACAGGGTATCATCATGCTGTTCGGCATCGTGGCTGTTATCGTAGCTGTGATTGCTGCCCAGGGTGGATTGGCAGAGGCTGTGGGTAAATTGGCGGAGTTGCCTGCCGACAACGCGATAGAGCCAGGCAGTGGTATGTTTGCCACCTGGTTTGGTCCTGACCCTTGGGGACTGCTGGGTGTGGTGATTCTGACATCACTGGGTACGATGGGCTTGCCCCAGATGGTGGGTAAGTTCTACTCCATTACCGACGAGAGCGCCATCAAGCGTGGTACCGTGATTTCGACCATCTTCGCCTTTATCGTGGCTGGTGGTTGTTATTTCCTCGGAGGTTTCGGACGTCTCTACGAGCCTGTGGTGGCCAATGGCAAGATAGCCTACGACTCGATAGTGCCAGCCATGCTGGTTACCCTGCCCGACGTGCTCATAGCCTTGGTGGTATTGCTGGTGCTCTCGGCATCTATGTCAACACTGGCTTCGCTGGTGCTCACCTCATCGTCGACCATGACGCTGGACCTCATCTATCGCGACAAGAAATCGCTTCCTGGCGAGGTGGAGGAAGGTACCATCGACGATATCGTTTCTGAGAAAATTGAGCGTCGCAAGGTGGTCGTGATGCGCGTGCTAATCATGTTCTTCATTGCCATCTCGTTGCTCATCGCCCTGAATCCGCCTACGTTCATTGCCCAGCTGATGGGTATCTCATGGGGCGCACTGGCTGGTGCCTTCCTGGCTCCCTTTATGTTGGGACTCTATTGGCGTGGTGTGACGACTGCCAGCGTATGGGCCTGCTTCATCTGGGGCGTAGGACTGACCGTAGTGAATATGCTGGTGGGCAACCCCATCAATCCCATCAACTGCGGTGCCATCGCCATGGTGGGTGGTTTCCCTGTAGTATGGATAACAAGTCTGCTGAGTCCGAAGATGAATAAGGAGGATGTGGACAAGATTTTCGAGTGCTACAACTGACAAGCAAGTAACAAAAAAATGTTTGGACGCAAAAAGGAGAAAACGGATTTGCTGGCGTATATTCGCGAAGGTCGTGAATTGACGCAAAGCGAGAAACTCAGGCTGATAGTCAGCCTGAGTATTCCGTCAATCCTTGCCCAGTTGTCTGCTACGGTGATGTTCTTCATCGATGCCGCAATGGTAGGACATCTGGGAGCGAAAGCCTCAGCAGCCATCGGTATTGTGGAGACGACAGGATGGTTGTTAGGCGGACTGTCCTCAGCAGCCAACATGGGATTCAGCGTCCAGGTAGCCCACGCCATTGGGGCCAACGACTTTGAGCGAGCCCGCCAAGTATTGCGCCAATCGCTGGTATGCGGTATCATCTGGGCTTTAAGCATCACGACGATAGCCGTTTCGATAAGCGGTTACCTACCCTACTGGTTGGGTGGTTCAGCAGAGATAGCTCATGATGCCACGCTCTATTTCGCCATCTTCAGTGCCTTTGGCATCTTCTTCCAAATGGAGGGCTTGGCAGGTTCTATGCTGAAATGCTCTGGCAACATGAAGATTCCCTCCGCGCTGAACATCTTGATGTGTCTGATGGATGTGGTCTTCAACTACATCTTCATCTATATTTTGGAGATGGGGGTGGTAGGAGCAGCCATCGGAACGGGGTTGGCCATGGTGATAACCGCCTTGCTGATGCTGTATTTCCTGCTCTACCGTTCGGATATCCTGAAGCTGAAAGGGCGCCCTGGTTCCTTCCAACCTAAGTCTGATGTGGTGGGCAATGCCTTTAAGATAGGTGGTCCGATGGGATTGCAACATATCCTGATGGGGTCGGCGCAAGTGGTAAGCACGGTGATAGTGGCTCCTTTAGGCACAGTAGCCATTGCAGCCCACTCGCTGGGTATCACGGTAGAAAGTCTTTGTTACATGCCAGGATTCGGCATTGCAGAAGCAGCCACCACGCTAGTGGGACAGAGTTTTGGCGCCAGGAAACGGCAGCTAACCCAATCGTTTGCCAACATGTCAACAGGTTCGGGTATGATTGTCATGACGCTGATGGGCATCCTGATGTATGTCTTTGCCCCAGAACTGATGGGTCTCATGACACCCGTAGACGAGATTATCGGCATAGGAACCCAGTGTTTGCGCATCGAGGCCTTTGCGGAACCCATGTTTGCAGCTGCCATCGTCTGCAACGGTGTGTTCATTGGGGCTGGCGACACTTTAATACCTGCCA